>JGI24921J38492_100681_pt1 | contig 40448 bp, 45 predicted proteins | sample LinPFosmplate9_FD_38492 | JGI IMG/M metagenome (IMG submission 38492)
GAGCTCGGTACCCGGGGATCCCACGCTTAACCAAGCCAGGATCAGAAGTGCACGTGTTATCAACGTTTGAGCATCGTTCTACTGATTTAGCAGACAACAGTATGATTTTTCATCCGCAATCAGACACAGCGATTCTTAACTACATTGCGAACTATATTGTTGAAAACAAAGCGTACAACAAAGATTTCCTTAAAAAACACGTTAACTTTACCAAAACACCAACCGACATTGGTTATGGTTTGCGCAATGAGCATCCGTTACAAGTAAAAGCTAAAAACCCTAACAAAGGCAAACTCAGCAAAATCAGTTGGGATGAATACGTTGAATCCGTTAAGCCTTATACACTAGAAAAGGCCGTTGAGATTTCAGGTGTTCCAGCAGAGAAACTAGAGCGTTTGGCTAAGCTTTATGCCGACCCTAAAAAGAAAATTGTGTCTTTATGGACAATGGGCGTTAACCAACACACACGTGGTGTATGGACAAATGGCCTTATTTATAACATTCACTTATTAACCGGTAAGATCTCAGAGCCAGGCAATGGCCCGTTCTCTTTAACGGGTCAACCTTCGGCTTGTGGTACGGCTCGCGAAGTTGGTACGTTTGCTCACCGACTTCCTGCTGATTATGTGATCATGAAAAAATCACATCGTGATTTTGCAGAAAAAATATGGAAGCTTCCAGAAGGCACTATTCCGGGTAAGAAAGGTTTACACGCAGTTGCTCAAAGTAGGGCGCTTAAAGACGGCAAGCTAAATACCTACTGGGTAATGTGTAACAATAACATGCAAGCTGGCCCTAACATTAACGATGAAATGCTACCAGGGTGGCGCAATCCTGATAACTTTATTGTGGTGTCAGACCCATACCCAACGGTATCAGCACAGGCGGCCGATCTTATTTTGCCAACATCAATGTGGGCAGAAAAAGAAGGTGCGTATGGTAATGCTGAAAGACGTACTCAATTTTGGCGTCAGCAAGTTGATGCACCAGGACAATCTAAATCTGACTTATGGCAATTGGTCGAGTTCTCTAAGCGCTTTACCACTGACGAAGTTTGGTCTAAAGATTTATTGGATAAAAATCCAGAATACAAAGGTAAGAGTTTGTACGATGTCTTGTATGCTAACAAACAAGTTAACAAGTTTAACAAGCAAAGAATATCGGATGACAGAGGTAATACCTACAAAAACTCAGAGATGGATGACTTTGGTTTCTACATCCAAAAAGGTTTGTTTGAAGAGTATCGTCGCTTCCAGCTTGAAGGCTCTAAAAAAGGCCACGAGCAAGCAGATTTTGATACCTATCATAAGGTGCGTGGATTGCGCTGGCCAGTGGTTAACGGTAAGGAAACCTTATGGCGCTATCGTGAAGGCTATGACCCTTACGTTAAAAAAGGCGAAGGCATTAGATTCTACGGCAAGAAAGACGGCAGAGCTAATATTATTACCGCTCCTTATGAGCCACCACCGGAAGTGCCAAATGAAGAGTTCGATCTTTGGATGTCAACCGGTCGTGTATTAGAGCATTGGCATTCAGGCACAATGACAAGGCGTGTACCAGAGCTTTATCGTGCAGTACCTGATGCAGTTTTATACATGCACCCAGAAGATGCTAAATCACGTGGATTAAGACGAGGCGCTAACGCTAAGATTCAATCAAGTCGTGGTGAGATTGTTGCCATGGTTGAAACCAAAGGCCGTAACAGACCGCCTAAAGGTTTGGTATTCGTACCTTGGTTTGACGCTTCTCGTTTGGTTAATAAATTAATACTGGATGCAACGGATCCGCTCTCTAAAGAGACGGATTACAAGAAAACACCAGTTAAAGTTGTTAAAGCATAAGAGGAGAATATGATGAAAATTAAATTATTAGCCATAACAATTGTTTCAGCTTTTGCATTAAGTGTTCAAGCGGGTTTCTTTGGTTCTGACCACAACTGGAACAACCCCGTATCAGCTGCAATGGATGCCATGAGTGACATGGCGAGTGACGCCAAAAATACAGTGAGTGATGCCGTTGATAGTGTTACCGATTCGGTAGATGTTGGTTCATTGCGTGGTACACACGCATTGGATGATTTCTCGCTTATGCCACCCGTTGGTAAGTGGATTAAAGACGCTGACTTCACACGTAGTTTTATCGATCAGCCACCGTTGATTCCACATAAAACCAAGGGCATGAGGATTACGATGAAGAAAAATAAGTGTTTAAGTTGTCACAGTAATGAGAATTGGAGAGATGCAGACGCCGTTAAGATGACCGCATCACACTTTATGACTCGTTCTAATAAAAGACTTAAAGAAGTGTCACCAAGGCGTTATTTCTGTACACAATGCCACGTTCCTCAGGTTGACAACAAGCCTTTGATTGGTAGTGACTACGTAAATACTGCAGAATAACTCATTGCACTGTATATTGTTTAGTCATTAAACCTATACCTTGCATTAAATGAGTAGCATAACCAGAGCCCAATTCCTTCGCGGGGGTTGGGGTTCAAACCGACAATCTGTTATTAGGCCGCCATGGTCTAAACCGGAAGAATTGTTTGTCGATATTTGCAATCGATGCGGTGCTTGTATAGACGCTTGTCCAGAAAAGATTGTTGTTACTGGTTCTGGTAAATTTCCCATTATTGATTTTCAAAAAGGTGAATGTACTTTTTGTCATCAGTGTGCGGATGCTTGTCAATATCATGCTTTTGAATCGTCAAGCGAAAAACCATGGAGCGTTAAAGCTCAAATTCAAGACGATTGTTTGTCAAAGATTGGTGTGGTGTGTCAATCTTGTTCTGAGGTTTGTGAACACGGAGCAATAGAATTTAGCATACAAATGGGCGGTGTTCCAAGCATTGAATTAAACCCTCAAAAATGCACAGGCTGTGGTGCATGCGTAGCAATTTGCCCTAAGAGTGCCATTAAAGTGTTAACATAAGCCATAAATAGGAGCAGAGATGAATACAGTAGTTAAAGTAGGTGCATTATTTGCAGGCGGTGTTGGTGCTTATGTTATGGGTACTTTCATGATCAACATGGGTACTGACATGACTAACATGACAAAGTCAGTCGCACAAATGACACAAGACGTTCATTCCATGGCAAAAAACATGAATGGCATGGCGGGCAATATGATGCAGATGGCACAAAGCATGGTAGAAGGTCAAAAGAAAATGGGTGATGATTTTGCTAATGTGGCTAGAGACATGAACGTAATGACCGGTTCGATGATTTCCATGAGCAGAGACATGAACGGTTTGGGCACACAAATATCTGGCATGAATGTCAATATTAAAGAGATGAATCAATCCATGTCACGTATGAGTGGAGACATGGCCACCATGAATAATTCGATGTCAGGCATGCGTTATGACATTAACAAATTTACCAAGCCTGAAACCATTATGATGCCTTGGTTGCGTTAAAGCCGAGTGCTATAAATCGGCGTCTTCAATAATTGATTTAATCAAACCACCAATCTTAGCAATGGATTTTTTAGATCTGTCGTCAATCGCCTCAGGCGCTGCCCAGACCACATAAACTTTTTTAGGGTCTTTTTCAAGGTTATAAACTGCAATTTTAAACGGGCAAAGCAAAATATTTAAATGGTTTGCTCTTGAGATATCTTGCGAAATACCTGCACTACAAAACTCGATAATTTCTGCGTTTCGATAAATATCCCTTCTAAAATTAAAAACACTTTTGGTGTTGCTAAGCATTTCACTGGCATGAAACACTCCTGCAATATTAAGCCCTTTTCCTTTAACAGAATCAATAATATCATCACGCACATCTTCATACTCAGCCTCAATAATGACGGTGGTAATGTGTTTTGCCAGTACGGGCTGAAGTGCAAATACGGCGCACAGTAACAGCAGTAAGTATTTTTTATTAGTTTTCATTATCGTTCCTTTTTTTAAAAAGATGCCCCCCTCTTTTTTGGTCCTATAAGGTGAGAGAGAAGTTAAGGATCGAGAGAGGCATTACGAATTATAGGTTTAATTTATTTTCACTTAAATAACATAGGTTATTTTCACTTGAAGTGTGCATGGGTATATTGAAAAGTTCATAGTATTAATTCAAGTGAATAAATTACTTGTTTTTTATTATTAAGTGAGGAGATTCTGCATAAAGCAGAATTAATTTTAAACAAACAATACGGAGTTTATGATGAGAAATACAATCACAAAATCTGCATTATTAGCTACTGGACTATTATTGTCAGTACAATCATTAGCGGAACCAACCGCTGAAGCACTGGGCTATACTTGTGCAGGTTGTCATGGCACGAACGGCGCTAGTACAGGTAATGCAATCCCTTCTTTAGCAGGTCTATCAGAAGGTTATTTAATCAATGCGATGAATGAGTATCGTGACGATGGAAGACTTTCACAAATTATGGGTCGAATTGCCAAAGGCTATACGGATGATCAAATTGAGTCAATGGCAACTTTCTTTGCTGCTCAACCGGTTCATTCTAATATTAATCAACAATTTGATGATGCTAAAGCAAGAAAAGGCGAAAAATTGCATAAGAAATATTGTGAATCTTGTCATACGGCAGGTGGTACAGATCCGGAAGATGATGCAGGTTTATTATCAGGCAATGCTGTATTGTTCATGAAATACACGTTAGCTGATTTCCATGATGGTTCACGTAGCATGCCAAAGAGAATGAATAAGATGATGAAAAAGGCTTTGAAAAAAGATTCTAATGCATTAGATAATTTGACTAATTACTACGGCAGTGCCAAATAGAGGAGAATACTAATGAGTAAACAAAATAGAAGAAGTTTTATAAAAACACTAGGTTTGGGTACTGCTGCGGCGACTGCTGCAACTTACACCCCTTTTGCTATTGGTGGCGCAACTAAAAAAGTTGTTGTTGTTGGTGGTGGTATGGGTGGTGCTGTTGCTGCTAAATACATCAGAATGATGGATAAGTCAGTTGAAGTTACCTTGATTGAAGCTAACAAAGATTACTACACTTGTTTTACCAGTAATGAAGTATTAAGCGGTAAGCGTACTCTTGCTGATATTAAGTTTGGTTACAATGGTCTTAAAGATCATGGTATCAATGTTGTGATTGACAAAGCAACTGGTATTGATGCAGACCGTAAAAAAGTTTCAACAGCTTCTGGAAGAAGCTTTGCTTACGATCGTTGTATCGTTGCACCGGGTGTTGATTTTAGATATGAAAAAACTCCAGGGTACAATGAAAACTTGGCAAATACAAGTCTTCCACATGCTTGGAAAGCTGGCCCGCAAACACAAATGTTGCGTGATCAATTAACAGACATGAAAGACGGCGGTGTTGTTGCTATTTGCCCTCCACCAAATCCTTTCCGTTGTCCTCCAGGGCCGTATGAACGCGCTTCACAAATCGCACTTTATTTAAAGCACAACAAGCCTAAGTCTAAGATTATTATTCTTGATCCTAAGCCTAGCTTTTCAAAAATGGGCTTATTTACAGGTGGTTGGCAGCGTCATTATGGTTACAAGACAGACAATTCAATGATTGAATGGCACGGTACACCTAAGGGCTCTGATGATAATGTTATAAGCGATGTTGATGCTAAAACAAAAACAGTAATAACGGGCTTTAATGAAGTGAAAGCAGATGTGCTTAATATTATTCCAGCGCAAAAAGCAGGTAAGATTGCTCATGTTGCAGGTTTAACTAACGACAAAGGCTGGTGCCCGGTTCATGGTGATACGTTTGAATCGACCATTCATAAGAACATCCACGTGATTGGCGATGCTGCGATTGCCTCTCCATTGCCCAAGTCAGGTTATGCGGCAAACTCAGAGGGTAAAACGGTAGCGGCAGCGATCGTTGCACTGTTAAACGGTAAGAGTGCGCCAGATCCTACTTATGTAAACACATGTTATAGTGTGATTGCACCAGGAGATGGTATTTCCGTTGCTATGGTTTATGCCTTTAAAGGTGGCAAAATCGTTAAAGTTAAAGGTTCAGGTGGTTTAACACCGGGTAAATTTGACACCAAGCTAAGAGAAAGAGAGCAGTACTATGGCTATTCTTGGTTTGATAACATTACCAATGATACTTTTGGCTAAAACAGTCTCTCAATAAACCGTTTGGTTTAAAACCCCAACCCTGCAAGGTTGGGGTTTTTTTTGATTTTTTTTAGGATAAGCCCCCCCCAGAGCATATTTTATAAGGTATTATCGTAATTTTTCTTGATCCATATTAAGGTAAATTTATAGTATAAGTATACAATTATAATCTAATATATAACTTGAGGGGGTGTTATGCCTTGTAACGATAATAATAAAATTGCTAAAAATTGTCTGAGCTGTGTGGTGCGTAAAAGCACGATATTTGGCTCTTTAACGGATGATGAAATGGCATCTGTTGAGGGGTATATTGAGAAAAAGCGCCATTTTCAATCTGGCGAATACGTGATTCAAGAAAATTCTAGCGTTAATTACAGTTTGTGTATTAATTCTGGGTATTTAATATTGGGCAGTTATTTAGAAAACGGGTCTCGCCAAATATTCCAAGTAGCAATGCCCGGTGACTCCATTGGTTTTTCACACAGCAACGCTGATTATAATTATTTTGTTCAAGCAATGACTGAGGTTGATGTTTGTGTAATTAGTAATGTTACGGTTGATAAACTGATTGGCGAGCAAAAAGCAATCGCCACCAAACTGATTGAAATCCTTTCACACAACACCGCTGTTAATCAGCAGTACCTGTTAAACTTAGGCAGAAAAAGCGCCAGAGAGGCTTTAGCATATTTGATTATGGACATCTCTACTCGCATTAGACAGCGGTTAATCAAATGCACTACGAATGAATCTGAGCTGTCTTTTTTCCCGCTTAATCAAGAAGACATGGCCGATATTTTAGGGATGACTAAGGTGCACATCAGTCGTATTACTTCTGAATTTAAAAAAGAACAATTAATTCAATGCTCTCACAAGACCATTAAGGTGCTCGATGAAGATCGTTTAAGTGAGATTGGTGGTTTTTCTGTTTTAGACTAATGCTTAGTGAATGAGCTTTGTCTATTGATTAAGCGTGTTGTCTTTAATTTTAGTGCCCATGTCAAAGGTTCTTTCTATCCACATTTTTCCTTGTTTGTTCCACCAAGTGGCAAGCCCGTGTTCTTTGCCATCTTTGTAGTTCATTTCTCTCATTTTATTACCGTTTGAAAACCACCAAGTAGCAAGACCAACTCTATTGCCTTCTTTGTAGTTTGATTCAAATTCTTTTTGTCCATTTTTGTGCCAAAAGACGGTCAATCCATCTTCCTTGCCTTTTTTGTAATAAGATTCAAATTCTTTTTTTCCATTTTCATACCAAGAAGTACTAAGGCCTTCTTCCTTGCCATCTTGATAATTAACTTGCATTATTTTTTGTCCAGCCAGGTGCCATAAAACAAACAAGCCATCTCTCTTACCGTCTTTGTAAACGGTTTCTTTCATTTTGTTTCCATTTTTGTAATTGGTGATTACTTTGCCCGTAAAGGGTGAGGATCTACCAGTCTTGTAAATGACTCCGTTAATATCTAGAGTATCTTCGGCACTTGCAGTTTGAGGCGCGGTAATTGAGTTATCACAAGCAGTAATCGAAATAAGTAAAAATAAGGTTAATGCTATTATCTTCATATTGACTAATGTAGATTAGTTTTTGGTACCACCGCTCTTAATTTCGTTTAGTGTGTTTTTGGTATCTTGAAATACGTCAGTAACATCTAAACCCTGATCTTCAAAATTAAGCTGTTCTTTAATTTTGTCTGTATCGAGTTCATCAGAGATATCTTCTTTGATTTTATTGATAATTTTTTTGCCTTTTCCTATGTACATACCTGCTTTTCTAGCAATGGCTGGCATTCTTTCAGGGCCAACAACAATCAGCATAATTACACCAATAAGGGCAAACTCCCAAAATCCAGCATCAAACATGGGTTATTTCGCTTCTTTGATAACCTTAGCTTCTGTGGTTTCATCTTTCATGGATTTCTTAAATCCTTTAATTGCACCACCCAAATCGTTACCAATGTTTTTAAGGCGTTTGCCTCCAAAAAGTAACAATACAATGACTAAGATAATAATCAGTTCAAAAGGTCCTGGCATCATAATAATTTCCTCATATTTTTTTAGTTAAATTTCAATTAATTTTAACAACTTAAAACGTTGATGTGTAGAGCATTTTCGCAATTTTTATTGACATAACATAGGTTAATAAAATGCTAAAAAAATTAACTTGTAAACACATTAATAAACCTACTAAGTTTGGCGGTTGAGTGATATAAAAAACGCTAAAATATTTCATAAAATTAATCAGATAGTTGATACAAAAATGACAGATTGGGTACAACGATGGCAAGACGGTAAAATTGGATGGCATCGTGATGTTGTTAATTCAAGACTTGTTGAATTCATTGATTGTTTAAAACTACAAGCAGGCGATAGCGTTTTTGTGCCGTTGTGTGGCAAAAGCCAAGACATGGTTTATTTGCTGGAGCAAGGTTTTAAAGTTGTTGGGGTGGAGATTAGTCAATTAGCAATTGAGCAATTTTTTGAAGAAAATCAATTGAGGTATTCCCTTAAGGAAGTGAATTCATTTAGCGTGTATCAAGCCAAGAACATTACCTTGTATTGCGGCGATTATTTTGCATTAAAAGCCAGTGATTTAAAACCCATAAGTGGGGCGTATGATCGCGCCTCGTTAATCGCATTACCCATTGATTTAAGAGAAAATTATGCGCGTCATTTATACTCTATAATACCGAGTGGTTGTCGGGTGTTGTTGTTAACGCTAAATTACCCACAATCACAGATGAGTGGACCGCCTTATGCACTAAGTGAGAGCGAGGTTGTGTCACTCTTTAGTAAAGGGTTTGAATGTCAGCAGTTACAGTGTTTTAATGACATTAAGAATGAGCCCAAGTTTCAGCGTTCTGACGTTGATTTCATTGAAAAAGCAACTTATTGTTTGCAAAAGGAGAAGTAAAAAAATGGCAAAAAAAGTAAAAGGAATAGTGGCACAATTTGGCACTAAAGGGTATGGTTTTATTACGGGTGATGATGGTGAAAAATATTTTGTTCACCAAAAAAATATTTACAATAAAGCACGCCTAAAAGCAGACACACGCGTTGTGTTTAATGCTGAGAATTCTGACAAAGGATTGGTGGCTGTAGATGTTAAATTAGAAAAATCTTTCTCGTCTTCTGAGTCCACACCACTTTCAGATGCAAGTATCAAAACCATGTTCTTGTTTCTATTAGCAATGCAAATCATCATGGCTTATTACGTGTTTATTGCACCAGTGGCAAAATGAAATTAAAGCTCGCTTTAGTGGTTGTTTCATCGATGATGCTTGGCGGTTGCCTTTCAACACCCGCTGTTGAAGTGAGTAATATTTGTAACTTGATGGATGAAGAGGTGAGTTGGTATCGCTCGATTAAGGCCAGTGAGAAAAAATACGGTGCACCGGCACATGTGCAACTTGCCATTATGTACCAAGAGTCACATTTTGCATCAGATGCCAAACCACCCAGAGAAAAACTTTTTGGCGTAGTGCCTTGGTTTAGATCAAGCAGTGCGTATGGTTTTGCACAAGCGAAAGATGGAACTTGGGATTGGTATCAACTAAAAACAGGAAATTACAGCGCTGATCGTGATAACTTTGATGATGCAGCTGATTTTGTTGGCTGGTACATTAATCAATCAAATAAGCGCTCAGGCATTTCAAAATCAGACGCTTACAATCAATACTTGGCGTATCACGAAGGTCATGGCGGTTTTAATAAAAAATCTTACTTGGCTAAAGATTGGCTAATGAAGGTTGCCAAAGGCGTTGAGAAGAATGCCAAGCGCTATAAAAAACAGCTTAATCAGTGTGCGTCACAGCTTGACAGCAATAGAATCTGGAAATTCTTTTAACTAATCATTATTTTATATGTGGGTTAAAGTGTTGGAATCTGTGCCGAAAGAAGGCACAATGGTTGAAGTAAATACCCAAGATAAAGATTTGTTTGTGACCTTGGTGGATGGGAAATTGTATTGTGCAGAAAATCGTTGTCCGCACGAAGACATTAAACTCACTTTAGGTTGTTTAAAGGAAAATCGGGTTAAGTGCTCTTTGCATGGTTACAGTTTTGATTTGTCAACGGGTGATAGTTCAGAGCAAGACGTAGACAACATGCGCACTTATCCTGTTAAAAAAGAGAATAACGAAATATACATAGAAATATGAATTCACAAGAATTAATGAAATCCATCATTCAGCGCGTGGCTACTGGCCCTGATTTGAGCAAGAATATTGATTTTGAAGAGGCCAGAGATGGTATGCAAGCCATACTTCGTGGTGAGATTGATGATGTGCAATCAGCAATCTTCTTAATTGCACTGCGTATGAAGCGCGAGACTATGGAAGAAAACGAAGGTATCTTGGCGGCAATTCTAGCTGAGAGTGATAAGCAGCAAGTGAATGTTGATGATTTGGTGGATTTGGGTGATCCGTATAGTGGTTATAACCGCTCTATTCCAGTTTCATCATTCTTGCCGCCACTATTAGCTGAGCTTGGCTTGCCAACAGTGATTCATGGTTTGGATAGTGTTTCACCCAAATTTGGGCTTACCCATCGACACATCAGCCAAGCGCTGGGTTTAAGTGTGGATCATTCAACAGCAGACGCTAAAGCAAAATTAGAAGATCCAGCCATTGGCTGGAGTTATATTGATCAGGCAAGCTATTGTAAAGGCTTGCATAATATTGTCTCTTTGCGTGATCGCGTGATTAAGCGCACGGTTATCAACACGGTAGAAACTTTAATTGGCCCACTTAGAGGTAAGACCACACATTCTATTTTGGGCTATGTGCATAAGCCTTATCCACCAATCTATGCAGATTTGGTTAAAGCATCTGGCATGGATAGTGCTTTACTAGTGCGTGGTGTTGAAGGTGGTGTGATTCCATCATTGCGTCAAAAAGGCTTAATGGTGTCTTATGAGGGTACTGACGAGAAAGGCCGTGTGGATATTGATCCAAAATCACTGGGCATTGAGCAAGACATGCGTGCCATCTCATTCCCGGGTGAGCTAGATGTGCATCAAAACATTTCTGAGCTAGCAGACTATACCGTTAAGCTAGGTAAGGCTGCGCTTTCAGGTGAGCGGGGCATGTTTTATGATGGATTGGTTTTATCAGCTAGCTTGGTACTTTGGCATACCAAAAAAGCCAAATCATTGGTGGAAGCATCACAGATGGTTAGAGAAGTTTTAGATTCTGGAAAAACATTAGAGCGCTTAAAGTAATTGACCAATCATTTTTTATCTATTATGATATTGGAAAACCAAAAAGCCGCTTATTAGGCGGCTTTTGAGCAGAGGAGGACTTTATTTGTGTTATTTATTTGGCGATGCGCACAGTTCACGTTTGGTAAAGTATCTGCGCAAAACAACCGCAGGATTGTAACCCTTTCTGATTAATTTCTTCACTTGTCTTTTTGTCATTACAGTTCCTTTTTAATAATGTTCACTTATATATACGCAGTTAGTTTTTAAATAGTTTCATTTTTTTTGAAAAGACTACCAAGGAATAAATAATTTACTGAACCAAGATTCGCGAATAACGGTGACTTCTGCATTAACAGAGTTATTGTGTTTGAAAGTATAATCATTGCCTGATGCTGATTGATGGCACTCTATACAGCCTTTAACCTTACCTACTTTAAGTTGATCGCCATTGGGTTTATATTTTGCAAAAAACCAGTCTTTATTCTCTGGATTGTATCCAGGGATTCTTTTCATAATGGTAATTGCCTTTAGCCACTTATCTGGATTATCAGCAACTTTTTTGGCAGTTATCTCTGGACCACCATAGTTAAATTTAACAATAGTATTGTTGCCATCAATCTCGCCTTCAACCACAGATCTTACTGGGCCATGTGGTGGACCACCAACGTATAAGTTTTGTGGCGCATCCATGAAAGATTTTTGTTTTAATTGTTCAAATAGTTCACTGGCGATTTCTTTATCTGTTTGTGCAAATACTGTACTTGATAACGCCACCAATGCTACTGTTAATACGATTTTTTTCATTTTTTTATCCTTGTTTTGTGAATTTAATATTACTGTTTTTTGTAACAGTGCTTATATATACGAGCAAGATTTATAAAAGTTTCAAGTAAATGAAAAAAATAATTGAAATAAATTTAGACATTAAAAAAGCCACTCTATGAGTGGCTTTTGTTAGGTTGTTTTGGGTTTTATTTATTCACCTTTGTTGTAGACCGTACCCAATACTGCACCAAAGACAATGTGACCAATCAAACTACCCATGATGGCCATCATATCACCACCTGACCAAAAACCATTACCCATCATTGGCATCATCATAGATTGAGCGATAACAAATGGAATCATGGCAAAGATAATACCGCGAACGGCGTATGAGCCACTCAGTTTGTTAATAAAGATTGAAGCATAAATTGCAGTTAGTACAATACCAACGACAAAGTGCATCATCCATCCTGCCATGTAAGGCATTGCCATCATTGGGTTGTTGGTACCTAGCATGGTGCCAAAATCCATTTTTGGCATTCCCATCATTGGTGCCACCATTACTGCCACGATTGACATGACCGCTGTTGCGGCTATACCCGCTGTAATTACTTTTGTTGTATTCATTTTAATATCCTCATTAGTTATGTGCGATTATTCACACATGAATTATATGGTTTTTATTTGTTATATATTTACTTATTTAAAACTTGATTGATTGCCTTTAATGGGCAAACACCACTTTTGATTAATTGTCTAAATTTATCTTTATCTTGTTTTGTCATTTTGACACTCCTTGTTGTTAAATAAGTGTTGTTTTGTTAACCACACTCATCTATACGCAAGGAGGCTCAAAAAAGTTTCAAAATATTAAAAAATCAAGAAAGTTGGTTGCGGTACTCAATACGAGTAGGCTGATCTATTGGTTTGTTAGTAGATTCGATTGAGATAATGGCTTCACCACCTTTGAGTAGTTTGGCAATTTTTGGACTTAGATTTATTAGCTTATCGCCAACATTAGGCAGAGTGCTGATAAAGTGCGTCACGCCATCTTTTTTTACCCATAAGGCGCAGACTTCATTCTTACCCACCAGCATTGGATTGACTGAAGCGATAGAGAGTTTTCGATTTTCAATATCGGCATTCACTTCCCAGCCTACTTTGGCATTGATAATAGACATTGAATATGGATCGGATACTTGAGAGGTTTGCTCAAACAGTATTAAACTACCAAAGGCTAAAAATACAGCTGGTAATACGTATATCCATGTTTTAAAGCGCGCAACTAATATATCTTGCCAAGATTCTTTTTCTGGTGTTATTTGCTGATTAATATTATCCCAAATTTGTTTAGAGGCACTTTTGTCTAGTGGTGCTTGTAATTGCAAAGCTGATAGTTTGAGTTGAGCATCTTCAACGGCTTGTAAAAATTCAGGCGTGAGCTCGATAGCGTCTTTTTCTTGTTTGCTTAAAAGCCCCAGTGCATATTCATAAGCAATATTTTCTTGATCAGACATGAGAACCCTCCAAGCATTTTTTTAAGATGGGTAAAGATCTGGCAACCCAAGTTTTAACGGTACTAACTGGCGAGCCAACCGCTTTGGCAATGTTGTCATAAGTGAGGCCGTTAAAGTAAGCCATAAATACCACGTTTCTAGAATTATCTTTAAGCTGGCCTAAACAATCAGTTAACTGTTTGTTGGCGTCATTTGCTTCTAAATTATCCAAAAAATGCACTTGATTGTCTTTGATTGCGCTCAGTTCAAAGTCATCTTGAATAGGCAGTTGATGCTTGCGTACATAATCAATTGCATGGTTTCTAGCAATGGTGGACATCCAGGTCATCATGTTAGCCCTCGTAGCGTTATAGGTATCAATTCGATTCCATATTTTTATATAGACTTCCTGTAGGCAATCCTCAGAAAGCTCCTTTCTCTTTAATATACGTAGAATGACACCAAAAAGACGCACGGATGTTAATTTATATATTTTCTCAAAATTTCTTTGGGTTTTATTTTGTTGGATTTGTTCAAAATAAAATTCGAGATTTTTTTCCATCATTTGAAACTTTTTATAAAGCGATGACGTATTGTAAAGTGTAGAAGATATAAAAAAATATATTTTGTCAAACGATATAAGGGGAAAGCAATGACAGTCGATAAAACAGTAAAGATGATTAGTGGAATACTGGTGATTATTTCAGTTTTGCTAGGGTTGAACGTAAGTGAGAGCTGGTTTTACTTAGCCTTGTTTGTTGGGATTATGGTGTTGCAATCGGCATTTACAGGATTTTGCCCTTGCGAGGGAGTGGCAAAAACATTGGGCGCTGGAGAAGAGTCGTGTGCTTGTGATTATGGTAAAAATAAGTAATGAATCGTAAATAGAGGGCAAGTATGACAAAAAAGGAATTGAAGGCATTAATACAATCAAACCCTTGTTACGCTGTGCAAGCGATTGCAATGTATTACGAGGATCGTCAAAATTTTGATCCTAAAAGAAAATGGAAAGAAAAATTCTCAAAATATAGTACTTGTCGATACGTTGATTATGGAAATACTCATTGGGATGTTAATAAGGAAGGGTCTAAATGAAATTAAATCATAAATTTAAAAGCATGATTGTCGCTGTTGGGCTTGTGTCTATTGCTTTTGTTAGTAGTTGTAATGCCCAGAAAGGCGCTAGTAAAAATGGGTTTGATCTATCTAATGCCAGTATCCCTATAGATAAAATACTTTCTGGTGGGCCAGGAAAAGATGGTATTCCTGCCATTGATAATCCTATCTTTGTTACTCAAGACAAGGCTAATTTTATTAAAGATACTGACAGAGTATTAGCATTAGAAATTAATGGTGTGACCAAAGCTTATCCTGTTAATATTCTCAACTGGCATGAGATTGTTAATGACAAAATTGGTGACACGGCCTTTGCAGTAACTTATTGCCCTTTGTGTGGAACGGGTGCGGTTTTTTCAGCTAATATAAAAGGCAATCATTCTAGATTTGGAGTGTCAGGCCTGCTTTATAACTCAGATGTATTGTTATACGATGACAATACCGAGTCATTATTTTCACAAATTTTATCTGAAGCTGTCAGCGGTCCATTGGTGGGTGAGAAGCTAACACCAATTGTGAGTACTCATACCACTTGGGGAAGGTGGAAAACATTGCACCCAGGTACTTTGGTGTTGTCAACGGCAACAGGCTACATTAGGGATTATACAAAAAATCCATACGGTGATTATGGGACGAATAGATTGTTGTATTTCCCTGCACCCAGTTCAAGCCCAGATGCTAATAGTTTCCACCCTAAAGAAACGGTTATTGGGTTGAAAGATGGTAATCGAATTAAGGCTTATCCATTTAGTGAACTGGATAAAAATGCAGAGCCTGAATTTGTAGATTTGATTAATGGTAAAGCGTATACCATTTTGTGGGACAGTGAAAGTAAAACAGCACAAATTAAAGACCAAACTGGTAATGTAATTTCAACCATACAAGGATTTTATTTTGCTTGGATGGCATTTTATTCGGATTCAAAAGTTTATATTTCAAAATAATAATTTTGATGGTTGTAATTATCATTATTAAGCGTAATATATGCAAAAAACATTCGGGGGAATGAATCTTGTCTGAAACGTCAAATTTTATTTTTAACTTAATGCCAACACTGTTCATTTGGTTGTTGGGTCTTGTGTTTGCAGTGGTTATCTTGACGTTTATCTTTGACATTAGCCAAAGTAAGAATGCTATCTTGAGAAATTATCCAGTTGTCGGACATTTTCGTTATTTATTCAGCACTTTAGGTGAATTTTTTCGTCAGTATTTCTTTGCCATGGATCGCGAAGAAATGCCTTTTAATCGTGCTGAGCGTCAGTGGGTTAATCGCGCTTCTGAAAATAAAAGTAATACTATTGCTTTTGGGTCTACTAAAAATATCAATACACCAGGAACGGCCATCTTTATTAATTGCCCATTTCCAACACTGGATAGTGACGCGGTAGAAACCAAAACCGTTATTATTGGTGAGGGTTACAGTAGCAATCCTTACGCGGCAAAATCAATTTTTAATATCTCGGGCATGAGTTTTGGTGCCATCTCTAAGCCAGCAGTGTTGGCTTTATCGAATGGCGCAAGAATGGCTGGATGCTGGATGAATACCGGAGAAGGTGGAATTAGCCCTTATCACTTAGAAGGGGGTGCGGATTTAGTGTTTCAAATTGGTACCGCTAAGTATGGGGTGAGAAATGATGACGGTAGTTTGAGTGATGAAAAATTAGCAAATATTGCGACTCGTGATCAAGTTAAAATGTTTGAACTTAAAGTGTCACAAGGCGCTAAACCAGGCAAAGGTGGGATTTTGCCAGGGATTAAAGTCACTAAACAAATTTCAGAAATCAGAGGAATTCCTAAGGGTGAAGACTCAATTTCACCCAATCGACACGTTGAAGTGTCTAACGCTAGTGAACTGTTGGACATGATTAATCATGTTAGAGAAGTAACTCAAAAACCCGTAGGTTTTAAAACAGTTATTGGTCACATAAGATGGTTAGAGGCTTTGCTGGGAGAAGTTAATAAGCGCGGTAAGGATTCAGCACCAGATTTCATTACGGTTGATGGCGGTGATGGTGGTACAGGTGCGGCTCCAATGGCGCTTATGGACAGTGTGGGTTTACCACTCAAAGAGGCATTACCTTTAGTGGTTGATAAGATTATGCAATGTGGCTTGGAAGATAGAATTAAAGTTGTTGCTTCAGGCAAGATGATTACGCCATCTGACGTGGCATGGGCAATTTGTGCAGGAGCAGATTTTGTAACTTCAGCTCGTGGGTTTATGTTTGCCATTGGTTGCATCCAATCCCTTAAATGTAATAAAAATACTTGCCCAACTGGTATAACTACACACAACAAGCGCTTGCAAAAAGGTTTAAATCCTAAGAGTAAATCTATTAAGGTTAAAAATTATATTAATAATATAACTAAAACGGTTGGAATAATAGCGCATTCGTGCGGTGTTAAAGAGGTTCGAGGTTTAAATCGAACGCACGTTAGAATTGTTCAAATTAATGGTAAATCCATCCCTATGGATGAGTTATGCCCTGTATGCCCGACTGGAGAAAGCAATGAAAGCATCTGATTTATTTGTAAAAGCGCTAGAGAATGAAGGTGTTGAATATATTTTTGGTATCCCTGGTGAGGAAAATTTAGATTTACTCGATTCTCTAAGGGGCTCAAGTATTAAATTTATTTTGACTCGACATGAGCAAGCAGCTGCTTTTATGGCAGCGACTTATGGTCGACTTACTGGCAGGGCAGGCGTTTGCTTGGCAACGCTCGGACCGGGCGCAACTAATTTAGTAACGGCCATTGCTTATGCGCAATTGGGCGCCATGCCATTGGTAGTGATTACCGGGCAAAAGCCGATTAAAGACAGCTTACAGGGTAAATTTCAAATTCTAGACATTGTTAGAATGATGGAGCCTTTGGTTAAAGACTCTGATCAAATTGTTTATGGCGGCCAGATTCCTTCTTTGGTTCGCGGTGCATTTCGTATTGCCGAAGAAGAGCGCCCCGGTGCGGTACATTTAGAATTGCCTGAAGACATTGCTAGAGAGGAATTAGAGGATGACCGTGTGTTTCCAAGGCAGACTATTCATCGGGTATTTGCCAGTGATCGTGCTATTGAAAAAGCAGTTGAGGCCATTAAAATTGCTAAAAGACCATTGTTACTTGTGGGTGCGGGTGCTAATCGTAAACGCATTCGACAACCGTTGTCAGACTTTATTAACAAGACTGGCATATTGTTTTTCAATACACAAATGGGTAAAGGCGTACTTAGTGGCGATAATTCGCATTTTATTGGCACTGCAGCTTTCTCATCAAAAGATTATGTGCATGAAGCGATTAAGAAGGCAGATTTAATTATTAATGTGGGCCATGATATTGTTGAAAAACCACCTTTTATTATGAAAGGCAGTGAGCAAAAAGTTATTCATGTTAATTTTCATTCGGCACAAATTAAAGGTATTTATTTTCCTCAAGTTGAGGTGGTTGGTAATATAAGTAACTCAATAGAGCGATTAACACAAGCGCTGAGTGATTGTTATGCCTGTGATCAAGAATGGATTAAGCCAATTCGAGAAAGAACTAGAAAAGCAATTCATGCATTGGATAATGACGATTCATTCCCAATGTTGCCACAACGAGTAGTGGCCGATGTACGAAAAGTGGTGGATGACGATGGCATTGTTTCATTGGACAATGGTATGTTTAAGCTTTGGTTTGCACGCCATTATCATACTCATCAGCCCAATACATTACTCTTAGATAATGCGTTAGCAACGATGGGCGCAGGATTACCCTCGGCAATAGCTTGTGCATTAATGTATCCCGATAGACAAGTAGTGGCTGTGTGTGGTGATGGTGGTTTTATGATGAATTCTCAAGAATTAGAAACGGCTGTTCGATTAAAGCTTAATTTAATTACTATTATTTTTAACGATAGTGCTTATGGCATGATTAAGTGGAAGCAGATTGGACAAGGGCTTGTAGATTTTGGTTTGGATTTTAATAATCCTGATTTTGTCCTGTATGCGCAAAGTTATGGTGCTGTTGGCCATAGAATAGCATCAAGTGAAGATCTTGTGCCAACCATGAAAAAAGCATTTGATGACGGCGGCGTGCATGTGATTGACTTGCCGATTGATTATTCTCAAAACACCAAAACTTTATTGGATGATTTAAAACAATTTGATGGTTAGGACAAAAAGATGACAGCAGAAATTTTAATTGTTAAACAGGCTTATACTGGTAAAGTATTGGCAAAATTACAAATGCATGATAGTGCTCAAGTTGATAGCATGTTGTCGACGGCACAGGCTTTGCATAAAGGCGACTGTTTGCCCGCACATGAGCGTATTCGTGTGTTGCAAAAGTTGGCTGAATTAGTGGCGAATGAACACGAAGAATTTTCACGCTTAATTGCCAATGAAGGCGGAAAGCCGATTCGAGATGCGCGAGTAGAAGTAACACGCGCTGTTGATGGTATACGTATTGCTATAGCTGAAATTCAAAATATCAAAGGCGAAGAGATTTTGATGGACAGAAGTGCTGCTGGTGCTGGACGAGAAGCGTTTACCATTATGGAGCCCATCGGTGTGGTGGTGGCCGTTAGTGCGTTTAATCATCCGCTTAATTTAGCCATTCACCAAGCGATTCCTGCAATTGCTACGGGTTGTCCGGTGATTATCAAACCAGCAGCCGTAACACCTTTGTGTTGTTTACGTTTGGCCGAATTGGCGGAGGAAGCAGGCTTGCCTAAAGGTTGGATGCAAGTCGCACTCACCAATCGTGAGAATTCAGAAAAACTGGTTACTGATCCAAGAGTAGGGTTCTTTAGTTTTATCGGCTCTGCAAAGGTGGGCTGGTATTTAAAATCAAAACTTGCGCCAGGTACACGTTGCGCATTAGAGCATGGTGGCGTTGCCCCACTTATTTTTGATCAGTATAAAGACGAGGAAGGGTTTGTTAATGGCGTGGTTAAAGCCAGTATGTACCATTCTGGTCAGGTTTGTGTTTCGGTGCAACGCGTGTATGTGCCCGAGGGTCGTGATGGTGAAATGGCACAAAAAATTGCGGACATTGCATCAAAACAAGTAGTGGGCGATGCCATTAGTGAAGATAGTGATTTAGGGCCGTTAATTCTTCCTAAAGAAACCGATAGAATCGAAGCTTGGGTAGGTGAGGCGATTAATGAGGGCGCAACGCTCATTACTGGTGGAAAAAGGATTAACGAAGTGAGTTATGAGCCGACAGTATTGTTAAACCCATCCAAGAGCTCAAAAGTATCCACACAAGAGATTTTTGGGCCAGTGGTGTGCGTGTATGGCTACAAGGATATTAATAGTGCCATTGAGGATGCAAACAGTCTCGATGTATCTTTCCAGTCAGCAGTGTTTAGTGATGATGTTTCGCTTGCAATGGATGTGGCCAAAAAGCTAGAAGCCAGTGCGGTGATGATTAACGATTACACCACTTTCAGAGTGGATTGGATGCCGTTCGCAGGGCGTAAACATTCTGGCTACGGTATTGGTGGTATTGGTTATAGTATGAAAGATATGCTAGAGCATAAAATGTTAGTTATTAAAAGCTAAAGCATTTTTTTCTAAGGCAAAACCTCCCGAACTTGGTGTATTGATATTCTTATAAACTTTCATGCTTATGCTTTACCAGTTGTTAGCGTGAGGAATTGCCTTGTGTTACGGTATTGGCTATAGCATGCATGATATGCTTGAACATAAAATGCTGGTGGTCAAACACTAGCTCTCAAATTGGTGTTTGTATAAGCCGGCGTATTCACCATTGTAGTCCAGTAGTTCCTGGTGAGACCCTTGCTCAATAATGTCTCCGCGTTTTAACACAATGATTCGATCGGCTTTTTGAATGGTACTGAGTCGGTGAGCAATGATGATGGTTGTCCGTCCTTTTTGCATTTTATCAATGGCTGCTTGCACCAGTTTTTCAGTGGCAGAATCAAGCGCTGAAGTGGCTTCATCTAAAATAAGGATTGGACTGTCTTTTGCAATGGCACGAGCAATGGCAAGGCGTTGACGCTGACCGCCTGAGAGCTTAGTACCATCTTCGCCGATTTCTGTATCAAATTGTTCACTAAGTTCTTGAATAAAGTCATGCGCATTGGATACTTTTGCCGCATGTTTGATTTGCTTATCGCTCATACTATCTATCTGACCTAGTGCTATATTGCCTTTAACCGTATCGTTAAACAGGCGTACGTTTTGATCCACAAAAGCAATTTGTGAGCGCAGGGAATCGACTTCAAAATCACTGATATCAGTGCCATCGATAGTAATGGAGCCTGAATTGGGCGAATAAAATCGGGTGAGCAGCTGAATAATGGTGGTTTTACCGCTACCAGTAGAGCCTACGAGTGCAATGGTCTCGCCTGATCTAATGTCCAGGTTAATGCTATTCAGTACGGTATTGTCGCTTGAGTAACCAAATGAAACATTGGTAAATTTAATTTTTCCTTTGGAATTCTTTAATTTTTTAGTGCCGTCGTTGTACTCTTCATTTTCATCGAGCAGTCCAAACACACTGCCTCCAGCTGCCATGGACTGTTGCAAAGGCTTGTTGATGTTGACCAAGCTTTTAGCAGGTTTTACCAACATGCCCATGGCGGTGAAAAAAGATAAAAATTCACCCGCTGTCATTTTTAAATAGATGGATGATAAGTAAACAACGGTAGCTAAAGAAAGACCAATTAAAATATTAACAAAACCCGTGTTGAATGCGCCGGTCATACCAACTTTAAATATTTGATGACGGATGTACGTGACTAAGGCATTGAATTTGTTGGTTTCTTGGGTTTGTGCGTGGTATATTTTTATCAAAGAGTTTCCGGAAATATTTTCATCCAAAAGGTGAGTCATTTTCCCCATTGACTCTTGAACTTTTTCCGATGCAGTTCTCATGCGGTTGCTGGATAATTTAACGGCAATGAATATCAGTGGCATTAACAACAAAAGAATAAGACTCAGTTGCCAATTTTTGTAAAACAAATAACCAATCAGAATGATTGCTGAAAAAGATGATTTGATAAAATCAAGCCAAATAGTAGAAGCGGCTGCCGCAATTTGCCCCACGTCAAAAGTAAGCTTGGATAGAATTTTTCCAGTGGAATGTTGGTCAAAATAAGATTTTGGTAGTCTTAAAAGTTTAGCAAACATATCAATACGGATATCTGTGATCACTTTATTTGACACCCAAGAACTGGCTGCAGTAGAAGTTAAAGCAAAGATAGAGCTGAGCACAAAAACACCAAACAGAATACTGGCATAAAGCACAGCGTCTTGAGTATTTCTATCTTCGACAAATAAATCGTCAACAATACGGCCAGTGATTTCAGGAATGGAGCTCTCTAATGCAGTAGCAAGGATCATCATTAATGAGACAAAGATCAGTTTACCAATGTGCTCTTTAAGATAGACAAAGAGGCGAGAGACGAATTGTTTATATTCCATTGGCAATTAGTATGATTTAATACGCCCATATTCTACACAGTTTTGTGTATCATAACCATTTCAACTTTGTTACTTTTTAATGGCAACAAAATACATCTTTATCACTGGTGGTGTGGTTTCCTCTTTAGGTAAAGGAATCGCCTCTGCTTCTCTCGCTTCCATCTTAGAATCTCGCGGTCTTAAAGTGACCATGCTTAAACTTGATCCGTATATTAATGTGGATCCTGGCACCATGAGTCCGTTCCAACATGGCGAGGTATTCGTTACTAACGATGGCGCTGAAACCGATCTTGATCTTGGACATTACGAGCGTTTTATTCGCCAACAACTAGGAAAGAAAAATAACTTTACCGCTGGTCGCGTGTATGAAAATGTAATTGAGCGCGAACGTCGTGGTGATTATCTCGGTGCGACGGTACAAATCATTCCACACATTACTAATGAGATTAAACGTTTGGCACAAGCGGGCGCAGAAGGTGCGGATGTAGCTTTGGTTGAGATTGGCGGTACGGCGGGTGACATTGAGTCCTTACCGTTTTTAGAGGCCATTCGACAAATGGGTCTGGAAATTGGTCGCGAAAATACGTTATTCATTCACTTAACGTTGTTGCCTTATATTAAAGTTGCGGGTGAACTCAAAACCAAACCGACTCAACACTCAGTTAAAGAATTAAGGGGCATTGGTATTCAACCTGATATTTTGATTTGTCGTTCTGAATATCCTTTGCCTGATGCAGAGCGTGCTAAGATTGCTTTGTTTACTAATGTTCCAGAAGATTCTGTGTTTACTTCATTGGATGTTGATACTATTTATAAGGTGCCAAGAGCATTGCACGAGCAAGGTTTAGATGACGTTGTGGTTAAAAGATTGTCACTTAATTGCAAGCCAACCGATCTTAGTGAGTGGGATACAGTGATTAAAAAATTAGAAAATCCAAAAGGCAGTGTTGATATTGCCATGGTAGGTAAATACATGGATCTTACTGAGGCTTATAAGTCTTTATCCGAAGCATTGATTCATGCCAGTGTACACACGCAAACCAAAGTTAATATTCATTATTTTGATTCTGAAGAAATTGAAAAAGAGGGTGTGGGTTGTTTAAGTGAAATGAGCGCCATTTTAGTACCAGGTGGTTTTGGTAATCGCGGAGTCGAGGGTAAAATTGCCACGGTTAAATACGCGCGTGAGAATAACATTCCTTATTTGGGAATCTGCCTTGGTATGCAAGTAGCGGTGATTGAATATGCACGACATGTGGCCGACATGAAAGGTGCTAATAGTACTGAATTTAACGCCAAAACTCCTTATACAGTAGTGGGGTTAATTACCGAGTGGCAAGATGAGGACGGCAGTGTACAGACTCGAGATCAAGATTCAGACATGGGCGGTACTATGCGTTTGGGTGGTCAAGAGTGTGCACTGGTTAAAGGCACAAATTCTAGAAAAATTTATGGCAAGGATGTAATTATTGAGCGTCATCGTCATCGCTATGAGGTCAACAATCAGTTGATTGATAAAATTGAGACGGCAGGGTTAACCATTTCAGGTCGATCTATTGATGGCACTTTGGTTGAGATGGTTGAGATTAAAGACCATCCTTGGTTTATGGCTTGTCAATTTCATCCAGAATTTACCTCAAGTCCACGCGATGGCCATCCATTGTTTGAAAGTTTTATTAAAGCGGCCTCTAAAGCGCACAATCTTATTCTTTCATCTTAGTGTTTGATAGGGTTTTAGAATGCTGGGGGAGCGACGAGTTTCCGCAAGCATTTAAACAAGCCATAAAATCACTTGAATTAGAGGAGCTTCCTTTAGCTAATTGTTGTAATCATAGTGCTGTGATTGATGAAGACAGTATTGATGTAATGATTTTATCAAGTCATGAAACCGACGACCAGATTCAAATAAAAATAGGTGTATTTTTCTGCGAGATTCTTTCAGGTTGTGCATGCAGTGATGATCCGTCTCAAGCAGAAATATTGGAAAATTCGTATTGTGAATTATTGGTAGAGATTGATCGGACCAATGCACAGGTAAAGTTTACTTCCGCTTCTTCCGCTTCTTAATAAACTGCATTAAGCGACGCTTTTTAGTCACTTGACGTGCACTGAGTTCATTTTTGTTGTCTTTAAACGGGTTTTCACCGCTTTTATATTCGATTCTAAGCGGTGTATTGGTTAGCTTAAGTGCATTGATAAAGAAATTCTTTAAATAGCGATCATAAGCATTAGGTACGTTTTGAAGGTGATTACCATGAAAGGTAAGCGTTGGTGGAAACACATCTGTTTGATTTACGTATTTAATTTTAAGACGTCTGCCTTTTACCGGTGGTGGTTGATGGCCCGCATTGGCGCTTTCTAAAATCTTATTTAAGGTTGAAGTGGAATGTTGAGTGCTAGCGTTAGTATAAGACTTAATAATTGGCGCAAAGAGCTTACCAACGCCAGAGCCATGTAATGCCGAAATATAATGCACACTGGCATAATTTACAAACGATAACTTAACATCAAGCTTACGTTTAACTTCAGATTTCTGATAATCATCAAGACCATCCCATTTGTTAATCACAATTAGCAGTGCCCGACCCTTATCGGCAATCATACCAAGCAGAGTAGCATCTTGCTCGGTTACACCTTCGCGTGCATCCAGTACTAAAATTACAACGTGTGAGCGATCAAGTGCATCAATGGCTTTAATAATTGAGAAGATTTCAATTTTCTCGTGAGTAGAGCGTTTACGACGGATACCAGCAGTATCAATCAGTGTGTATTTTTGGCCTTCGCGCTCAAAAGGAATGTAGATGCTATCACGTGTTGTGCCTGGCATATCAATAGCTAAGACACGCTCTTCACCTAAAATTCGATTGATCAAAGTTGACTTTCCAACATTGGGTCTGCCTAAAACAGCAACCGCAATACCTTCAACTTCAGCTTCTTCCTCGATGGTTGCTTGAGGTAATAGGGGCAGGGTATGATCGATTAAATCTCCAATTCCTTGGCTGTGTTCTGCAGAAATCAGCCTTGGTTCACCTAGGCCTAATTCGTAAAACTCAGCGGCTAGAGATTCATCCAAACCTTCTGCTTTATTACAGACTAGAATAATGTCTTTTTTCAGGCGCCTAAGTTGCGAGGCTATTTCTAAATCTAATCCAATAACGCCATCTCTAGCGCTCACAATAAAGTAAATAACATCAGATTCTTCTAAGGCGTTTAGTACTTGACCTTGAATGCCACTGTCAACAATATTATCATCGCCTGTTAAGCCACCGGTATCAATGATAGTAACAAAAGTTTGACTGTCATCATCCAGCAAAATTTCAGCGTATTGACGATCACGGGTTAAACCTTCAAAATCAGAGACTAAAGCTTGACGAGAATTGCTTAAGCGATTAAAGAGTGTGGACTTACCAACGTTTGGGCGTCCAACAAGAGAGATGACGGGTAAGCCCACAATACAAAGAAAAGTTAGTTAAGATCGTTTAATTTAATTTTAATTAAACTTTTTAATTCGGAATCGTTTGATAATTGACTAAGAGCCAATCGATAATGCTTTTTGGCTGAATCAATGTTGTTTTGAGCTAAGTAAACATCACCCTTGGTGTGGTTGTATAAACCACTAAAAGCGTTATTTTCAGTTGCCTCAAGTACTGATAAAGCCTGATCGTAATTATTCATCTCAAGGTGAATTGCAGCCATTCTAAGTTTGGCACTGTGAGCAACGAATTCATTTTCACTCTCAAGCAGAGGTGAGAGGTAATCAAGTGCTTGTTGGTATTGTTTATTGTTAACAGCATTCTTAGCCATGAGTAAAGACGATTGATCGACATAACCACTGCCGGTGTAATTATTTTGTAGTTTATCAAAAGATTCTGTGTTGTTAGGATTTACTACCAAAGATAAGTAGTGTGAACGAGCTTGAGTGGACTGTTCATTTTGGTAGTTTTTGTAATAATCAAAACCCCAAATAGCAGACAGACCCATTACCACACCAGCAACAATTTGCCCACCGTTTTCCTTAATCCATTTTTTGATTTGCTCGGCTTGTTCGTCTTCGGTTTTATGAACTTCGATAAAATTTTTCATACGTTTGTACTGTCCTTAAAATAATTAATGGCCTCATCCAGACTCATTGTTTGTTGCGAACTTTGACCTTTTAATGGCTTGACACTAATTTGATTATTGCTCAGCTCTTCTTCACCCAAAATCAATGCATAATCGGCATCGGCTTTGTCGGCTTTTTTAAATTGACTTTTGAAGCTACCTAATGTGATGTCATTATAAAGTATTGCACCGGGCAATGATGCGCGTAAGTCATGGGCAATTTGCATCGATTTAAGTTGTGCTTTGTCCCCTAAGGCCATTAAGTAAATGGACAAAGGTGAGCCAGATAAAGAGATCTTTTGTTCTTCCAGTAGGAGCACTAAACGCTCTAATCCAATGGCAAAACCAACGGCAGGCGTTGGTTTTCCACCCATTTTTTCAACTAATCCATCGTAACGTCCACCCGCACAAATTGTACCTTGTGCGCCTAAATCGTTTGTGGTCCACTCAAACACAGTGCGGTTGTAATAATCCAAGCCTCGCACCAAACGAGTGTTAATTTGATAAGGGATGTTTAAATATTCCAAATAATTTTTAAACTCATCAAAGTGCTGACTAGACTCATCGTCTAAATAATTCATTAATTTTGGTGCTCTATTAATAAGACCTTGCATGTCTTTATTTTTACTGTCTAAGATACGCAGTGGATTGGTTGATAAGCGCCTTAAGCTGTCTTCATCGAGTTGATCTTTGTTCTTAGTAAAATAGTCTACTAATACGGATTTATAATTGGCTCTGGCTTCTGATGAGCCTAATGTATTAATCTGTAAAGTAAGGTTTTTTAACCCTAGAGATTGCCAAAGTGCATGAGTCATTGCCATGAGTTCTGCATCAATCTTGGCGTTGTCCGCACCAAATACTTCTACACCCACTTGGTGAAACTGACGGTAACGTCCTTTTTGCGGACGCTCATGTCTAAACATTGCCCCTTGGTAAAAAACTTTTTGAATGCCTTCTCTGGGTAGATTGTGCTCAATCATGGCACGTACACAGCCAGCCGTTCCTTCAGGTCTTAAACTTAAGCTTTCGCCGTTAGACTCTTTCCAAGAGTACATTTCTTTTTCAACAATGTCAGTCGCCTCACCAATGGCACGACAAAAAGTATCTGTTTTTTCTACAATGGGAGTGCGAATATTCTTAAAACCATAAGAAATAAACAAATTAGAAATAATGCGCTCGACTGATAACCAAAGACTCGAGTCTTTTGGCAGTAAATCATTCATTCCGCGAATAGCCTGGATTTTGTTGTTCATTTTTTATAAAAAAATTATGAATGTTGGTTATTTTACCCATCAACAAAAAATATTATTTATTAAATTTAGACCCAAGCCGGGCTTGGGTCTAAATTATAATAAGCCTATGTCAATTAGAAAAACCCCTTTAGTCAATGGTGAGTATTATCATGTATTCAATCGTGGTGTTGATAAACGTGATATTTTTACAAATAGAGATGAGATGTATTTTTTCTTTAATAGGATGCAAGATTTGAATAGCACTGATGTCAGTAATTCTATTAAATTAAAAAGAAAGAAGCATAAAGACAGCGTCGTTTTTGGCGATGGAGAAAGGCTTGTTAGTATTGTGGCATATTGCTTGTTGCCTAATCATTTTCATCTGTTATTAAAACAAGAAAGCGATCAAGGTATTTCAAAATACATGCAAAGATTGGGCACTTCGTATGTTAAATTTTTCAATCAAACACATGATAGAAATGGGTCCCTATTTCAAGGAAGATTTAAATCTAAGAATATTGATGAAGCGTATTCGTTGTTTTCTATTAGTAGTTATGTTAATTTAAATTATAAACATCATTGTATAAATCCAAAAACCAATCTGGTTAAATCCAGTATTTTTGAATACCTATCAACTGAAATGGGTAATAGTATTTGTGATCAAAATGAAATAGAAAATTTATTGCAAGAATCAGGAGGATTGGAGCGATATAAAATTGATATAAAAACGGCCTCAATATCCTTTGCAAGTAATAAAGGGGTTTCGTTATCCATGAGTGATTTTGATTTTTAGACCCAAGCCCGGCTTGGGTCTAAAAATAAATTATTCGTTTGAGATACCACTAGGAACATGCCCAGTTGGTACGTATTGAGAAGCAGACTGGCAATGTTTGTGTTGGTCATCAAAGAAAATATCCGCGCCAAATTCTTTTAAGAAAATACCTTTGTCCAGTCCTCCTAAAAAGAAAGATTCATCAATTCGGATGCCCCATTCACGCATGGTGTGGATTACGCGCTTGTGCGAAGGGGCGGAGCGCGCTGTCACCAGTGCGGTTCTGATGGGGTTATTTTCCACAGGAAAGGTGGATTGAATTTTGTGAAGTGATTTTAAAAAACACTTAAATGGGCCAGCCTTAAGTTCAACCTTAGCTGATTTTTTTTCGCTTTGTTCAAAGGCTTCCAGGCCTTTTTCTTGAAATATTTTCTCTGCTTCATCGGAAAAAATAACAGCGTCACCATCAAAGGCAATGCGCAATTGTGTTTCGTGCGCATCTTTTGAGTTTGAGCCAACGATGGAAGCTGCCGCATAACCTGATTCTAGCGCTTTTTGCACGTCTTGATAATTGCTTGATAAAAATAGATCGGCTTCAAACGCGCCGACAAGCGAATGAGTGCTTTCGCCACGGGTAAATGCCGCTCTAGAAATATTCAAGCCATAGTGCTCGATTGAGTTGAAAATTCTTAACCCTGTATCTGCACTGTTGCGCGATAATAAAATCACATCAATTGGGGTTTTTTCGCTATTAAGGGTTAAGAGTTTCTTGACTAGGGAAAATCCTACACCTGGCTCAAGAATAACATTTTCATTTTCTTCTTGATGTCTGGCGTAAGCTTCTACACCATGTTCTTTGTATATTTGATGAGATTCGTCAAGATCAAACAACGCACGCGACGAAATCGCCACGACTAATTTATCTTTTACTTTACTATTTTCCATTCCAGTGTGTCATATTTGACCAAACAATAGTCTAGCCATCTTTCAATAAAAGTGTTTAATTCCCATTGTATATCCATATCAGAACATTGCGCTATGAAAGGATGATTTTTGTTGAGTGTGGTTTCATTACAAACGGAGATGACTTCAAGTAATTCTGCATCAAAATACACTTTAAAGCGAATATCAGGTCGATTGATTAATCCTGCCGGTGAGTTTAACTGATGGGTAAGTGTGTAAATACCCGTGTAGATTGATTTTTCTTCAACGAAAAGATGAAGGTCATTTTCACCTTCTTGCTTAGCAACACTATGATGTGAGATGATGGACAGCAAAGGAATGAGCTTGGATATTTTTTGAAAGTTTATCTCAAATAAGCCCGAAACTTGAGCGTAGTTTTTTGGTTTTTGCTGATTGTATAAAGATCTAAGAAAATCTTGTTCTGTGGTTATAGCCATTGTGTGTCAAATTCTAAATTACCGTTATCATAAAGTTTGTAGTGGTTAAATCCAATTCTTTTCTCATTATCAAATTGTAAAGCCGTTGAAGGGCATGAAATAAGTTTTAATTTTCCACGCTTAAAGTCAGTGGCTTGATGGGCATGACCCCACAAAATTGCCTTTATTTTAGGGTATTTATCAATCACAGAAAAGAATTCGTCGCAGTTTTTTAATGACAAAGTATCATCCCAGTTACTTTGCATGGGCACAGGAGGATGGTGAAGCACAACAACGTTGTATTTTGCTTTCGTGTTTTTTAAAGATAAATCTAAATTTAAAAGTGTATTTTGGGTTAAAAATCCACTGGTTTGCGCTACTTGCACGGAGTCGGTGGTAATAATTTCCCAATCTCCTAAGGAAAAGTTAGGGGCTAAATTCTTACCAAATAATTGACTAAGGTTTTCAGCATTATCATGGTTACCAGGTATAACCACTATATTATTTTGTAATGGTGATAGAATTTCTTTGAGTGTTTGGTAAGATCCGGGCGTGCCATTGTGTGCTAAATCACCACTGATGAGTAGCGTATCAAAATTCACAGTTGTGATTTTATCGATAATTTTTTTTAAATTAGAATGCGTATCCACGCCCATGGATTTTGGATTGTCATCGATGTGACAATCACTAATTTGGATTAGCGTATTCACAATGCTTTGTTAAAACTTACTCGAGAGCTTACTCCGGTTACTAATTCGTAACCAATGGTATCACTCCAAGTGGCAACGGTTTCCGCGCTTAGTTTTTCATTGCCCCACAGTGTGGCAATATCACCCACTTTGGCAGTAATACTGTCAATATTTACACAAATCAAATCCATTGAAACTCGACCTATTAACGGACAAAGCTTACCATTAATGCACACCGGTGTTCCATTTTTGGCGTGGCGAGGGTAGCCATCCCCATAGCCAATGCCAATGATTGCAATGTTGGTTTTTTTGTTAGCCGTCCAGGTAGCGCCATAGCCTACCGATTCTCCTGTTTGAATGGTTTTGATTGACAAGATGGGTGCTGATAGTTCCATCACTGGTTTTAAATCGCTTTCATCCGTGCCAAACGGAGAGATGCCATAAAGCATAATACCCGGCCGCACAAAATCAAACAGAGCGTCTTTATTAGAAAGGATTGCAGCAGAATTCGCCATAGAGCGTTTAACACTATCATTGGTTAGCTGGTTAAATTCATTCAGTTGAGATTCGTTCGTTGGGTGGTCGATTTCATCAGCACAGGCAAAATGACTCATTACACATTCAACCTCAACGAGTGTGTTATTTTTAAATGCTTCGATGCATTCATGGTATTCATTGGCTAATAAGCCTAATCGATGCATGCCCGTGTCAATCTTTATCCATACTCCGATTCGTTGTTTGGTTTGGGCAATGAGATTAATTTGTTCTTTTTCATGGACAACAACGTGACAATCCAATGCAAGGACACTTTGCAATTCGTCTTGTGAGTAAACCCCGGATAATAGCAAAATAGGTTTGTCAGTTTTTTCTCGCAGTTTTTGAGCTTCACTAAGCTCGCTAACGGCCAATAAGTCAGATTCATCAATAATAGGATCGACCAATGTAAGATGATGCCCATAGGCATCTGCCTTAACCATGGATACAATTTTAGACCCAGAGCAAGATTGCCTAACGGCGGATAGATTATGAGCTAATGCTGATTGTGAAATCGATGCAGTGGCTTGCATTTAAAAAGGTTGTTTTTCTTCAATCTCAAAATTATCAAGATTGTGAGCATCTGCCACATGCATTTCTTCATTAGACACACCATCGAATTGCTCTTCGTTAGCCAAATTTTTAAATTTGGTGTACTCACCAACAAAAGCAAGCTTAATATTGCCAGTGGAACCATTTCTGTGTTTGGAGATGTTAAGATCAGCCTTGCCAACTTCATCCGCATTAAAATAATTACCGCCTTTGTCTATGTCGTGATATTGCTCATCTCGGTAAATAAATCCAATGATATCGGCGTCTTGTTCGATGGATCCCGATTCGCGTAAATCAGACATGTGTGGCATGCGCCCTTTGTTTTTCAATGGTCTCGATTCAACACCACGGTTAAGTTGGGATAGGGCGATTACTGGCACGTTGATTTCTTTTGCCAGTGCTTTTAATGAGCGGGAAATTTCACTGATTTCTTGCACTCTATTTTCAGACTTTCCGTGTACGGTCATCAATTGTAAATAGTCCACCATGATCAATGAAAGTTCAGGATGTTCCCTTTTAAGTCGACGACTTTTTGCTCTGATTTCGGTTGGAGTAATCGACGGCGTTTCATCGATTAAGATGGTACTGTTATCAAAAGCCGTTAATGCGTGGGAAAATCCAGACCAGTCGGTGTCAGTTAAAGAGCCATCACGCATTTTTGTCATACTCACTTCTCCAAACGACGAAGCCATGCGTAAGGCTAATTGTTCAGTAGGCATCTCTAAGGAAAAAACCACCACCGGTTTTCTTTGTTCGATGGCAACGTTACCAACAATGTTCATTGCTAGAGAGGTTTTACCCATACTTGGACGACCCGCAATGATGATTAAATCACCATTTTGCAAGCCTGAGGTTAATTCATCAAGCTTAGTAAATCCTGTTGATAATCCTGTTGTGCCAGTATTTTCTTGCCATTCATGTACTAAATTACTAAGATTGTTACTGATGTCTTTAAGGTTAACAATGTCTTTTTTACCTCGGTTGACTTGTTCAGCAATTTCGAATATTTTCTTCTCAGAGAGGTCAATTAATTCTTGAACTTTTATCTTTTTTGGGTTGTAGGCTGTATCGGCAATTTCGTTGCTAACTTTGATGAGTTGACGATAAACGGATAACTCGCGCACGTGTTGTGCGTAGGCTTCAATGTTTGAGGTGCTGGGCGTGTTCTCAGCAATGCCAGCTAAGTAGCTAAAACCACCAATGCTTTCCTCGTTGCCGTGCTTTTTTAATTGCTCAGTAACGGTGAGTAAATCCGCGGGCTGGTTGTGCTGTAACAAAGTGACAATGGCATCGTAAATGAGTCGGTGCGAGGCATTGTAAAAGTCGCCCATCGCAAGAATATCTGCAACCCTGTCCCAAGCATCATTTTGCAGTAATAATCCGCCTAAAACCGATTGCTCTGATTCGAGTGAATTGGGTGGAATTTTGGCGTTTTCGATTGACATTGTTGTGACCTAGAAATTAAAAAAACCCTCAACGAGGGTTTTAATTTTAACGCAATTTTTGGACCACCGTTTTGGAAATTAACCCTCTTCTTCCAAAGCTTCAACAATCACTTTAATGGTAACGATAATATCAGTATACAGAGTAACGCTTACCTCGTATTCACCAACAAAACGAATTGCCTCAGGCATATTAACGTCGCGTTTTTCAATCTCATGACCACTAGTTGCTAGGCTTTCAACGATCTCCGCTGTGCCAATAGAGCCAAACAGTTTGCCTTCATCGCCAGCGTTCGCTTTGATGGTACAAACAACACCTGACATAGCTTCTGCTTTTGTTTGAGCGTCTTTAACTGCAGTTGCTTCTTTTGCCTGTAAGTCAGCTTTAATGGTTTCAAACTCAGCCATGTTAGCCTTTGTTGCTGGCTTTGCTTTACCTTGCGGAATTAAGAAGTTACGAGCGTAACCCGATTTAACATTAGCTAAATCACCTAAGCTACCTAATTTACCAATTTTTTCTAATAAAATTACTTGCATGATTAACTCCTATTTCTTGTGCTTGTCAGTGTAAGGAATAAGGGCTAAAAATCTAGCTCTCTTAATGGCAGTAGTTAACTGACGCTGGAATTTAGCGTTTGTACCTGTCATTCTTGATGGAGTAATTTTGCCGCTTTCATCGATGTTCTTTAATAAAACATCCACATCTTTATAGTCAATCTCTTTAACACCTGCTGCCGTAAAACGACAAAAAGTATTAATTTTAATTAGAGGTCTGCGTTTTCTTTTCTGTTGCTTAGCCATAATAATCTCCTATCTTCTAACCGGTTTTTTATCTTCGTCTTTAGCAGTCATCATAGCTGAAGGCTCAGTGATCGCTACTTTTTTAGAAATAATTAAATTTCTTAAAATAGCATCGTTAAAACGGAAGTTGTAATTTAGCTTGTCAAGGGTTTCCTGACCACACTCAATGTTCATCATTAAGTAATGTGCTTTATAAATTTTATCAATTGGATAAGCTAGGTGTTTACGACCCCAGTCTTCTTCGCGGTGAATGCTACCGCCGTCAGCAGTAATCATTTCTTTGTATTTGTCCATCATCGTACCTACCTGAGCCGATTGGTCAGGGTGCACAATTAGTGCAATCTCATAGTGTCTCATGAGTCTTTCTCCTTATGGTTATTATAAAATAGCTTGCCACACCATGTGATCAAGCAAGGGAAGTCGGTATTTTACATTAGTTATATGATTTTCACAATTTAAAATTGATATTCGATAACGTTAGGATTGTTGAGGGTTAAAATAATCCAAATTAATACTAAAAAAATCCGATAAATGGGCGACGAAGACAAAAAACAATTAGAGCAAAAGCTGTGGGATATTGCCAACGAGTTGCGTGGCAAGATGGATGCGGATGAGTTTAGGGATTACATCCTTGGATTTATCTTTTACAAATACTTGTCTGAGAAGATACTGAGCTATGCTAACAAACTCTTAGCTGAGGATGGCGTTACTTATTTATCACTTGATGAGGACAGTGCTGATGGCGCTGAGTATCTTGATGCGATTAAAGAAGAGGCGGTTGAGAAGCTGGGTTATTTCTTAAAGCCGTCTGAGCTATTTGGTGAGATTGCCAAGCGTGGTAATGGCGATACTGATAACTTTATCCTTGATGACCTAACGAAAATTCTTAATAATATTGAACGCAGTACAATGGGACACGAGTCGGAAGATGACTTTGAAGGCTTGTTTGATGATTTAGATTTAACATCTAAAAAGTTAGGAAAAACTGAAAAAGCGAAAAACTCGCTTATCGCCAAGATTTTATTCCACTTAGACCAAATTAACTTTGACCTTGATAACATCGAATCTGATGTGCTGGGTGATGCGTATGAGTATCTAATCGGGCAGTTTGCTATGGGTGCTGGCAAGAAAGGCGGAGAGTTCTATACACCTCAACAAATATCTAAAATCTTGGCTATGATTGTAACCACTGGCAAGAGTAAACTTAAGGGCGTGTACGACCCAACTTGTGGCTCAGGCTCGTTACTATTGCGTGTAGCTAAAGAAGTGGATGATGTGTCTAATTTCTACGGTCAGGAGTTAAACCGTACCACTTACAACCTTGCTCGAATGAATATGATTCTTCACGATGTTCACTATCGTAAGTTTGATATTAAGCAAGAGGATACTTTAGAGCATCCACAGCATATCGATGAACGTTTTGAGGCTATAGTTGCTAATCCTCCATTTTCTGCCCACTGGAGAGGTCACCATAACCCACTCAATATGAGTGATGATAGGTTTTCTCAGTATGGAGTATTAGCGCCGATAACCAAGGCTGATTATGCCTTTGTTCAGCATATGATTCACCAGCTTGATGAAAACGGAACAATGGCAGTTGTACTGCCTCACGGCGTGTTGTTTCGTGGCGGAGCTGAAGGACGTATTCGCCAGTATCTGATTGAAGATAAAAACTATCTTGATGCGGTCATTGGTTTGCCTGCTGGATTATTTTACGGGGTTGGAATACCTGTTTGTGTTTTGGTGTTTAAAAAGTGTCGTGAAGACAGTGGCAATATTTTATTCATCGATGCATCAAATGAGTTTGAAAAGGTTAAAGCTCAGAACTATCTGACTGATGAGAATGTTGCCAAGATTATTGATACATTCAAGAGTCGTGAAACCATCGATAAGTATTCTTACCTTGCCTCACTCAATGAAGTTAAAGAGAATGACTACAATCTAAATATTCCAAGATATGTTGACACTTTTGAGGAAGAAGAGCCTGTTGATTTAGACGCAGTATCTGCTGAACTTAAAGCCATTGATGCGCAGATGCTTGAGACTGATAACACTATTACCAGCTTCTGTGATGAGCTGGGTATTGCTAAACCATTCTAAGGGATTGATATGAGTGAAGTAGCGCATACACCACAGTTAAGGTTTCCTGAGTTTAATGGTGAGTGGGATACGCATAGTATTGGAAAAATTGGAACATTCTTTTCGGGTGGCACCCCTACAAGTTCAAACAAAGATTATTATAGTGGCACAATACCTTTTATAGGTTCAGGAAAGATTAGTTCTGAATCAGTAAAGCAACATATCACACAAGAGGCTTTAGATAGCTCATCAGCAAAAATAGTTAATGAAGGAGACCTTTTGTACGCTTTATATGGTGCTACAAGTGGTGCTGTAGCATTGTCTAAAATTAATGGCGCTATTAACCAAGCCGTATTATGTATTAGAACTAATGAGAATAAGTTTTTTCTAAAAACCTGGCTGGAAAAAAACAAAGAAAGAATACTGGAAACTTATTTACAAGGCGGTCAAGGTAATTTATCTGCTCAAATTGTGAAGTCATTAAAACTCAACCTACCAACCAAACCAGAACAACAAAAAATCGCAGCATTCCTAGCCGCAGTTGATAGCAAAATCGAGCAACTGAGTAAAAAGCAAGCACTACTTGGTGAATATAAAAAAGGCTTAATGCAACAAATCTTTAGTCAAGCCATTCGTTTTAAGGCTGATGATGGGAGTGAGTTTCCTGATTGGGAAGATAATACTATTGATAAGGCGCTCCATAGTTATAAATTGGGTGGAAATTATTCAAACTCTGAGGCTGTAACTGATTACCCATTAATAAAAATGGGCAACTTAGACAGAGGAAATATTAAATTAAACAAGCTTCAGTATATTAATACTGAGGAGAATATTGATGATTCAGACAAGATAAATTATGGGGACTTGTTTTTCAATACAAGAAATACACTTGACTTGGTTGGCAAAGTAGCGATATGGAGAGATGAATTACCTTGTGCTTATTACAATTCTAATTTAATGAAAATGGAGTTTAGTGATAACTTTTTTATGAATTATAGATTTAATTCATTTGATGGTATTAAGGCACTCAGAAGGGTTGCAACTGGAACAACGAGTGTCGCGGCAATTTACACAAAGGATTTGTTAAAAATCAAGTTTAGTCTGCCAACTCTATCAGAGCAACAGAAAATAGCCAACTTCCTATCCTCTATCGACACCAAAATCGAACAAGCGGGTAAGCAGTTAGACGAGTCCAAACAATTCAAAAAAGCCCTACTTCAGCAGATGTTTGTGTAAGTATGGCAACCCAAAGTGAACAAGCCTTAGAAAACCAGCTAATTAAGCAGCTTGAATCGCTTGAGTATGAGCGCGTCTCTGTGATGTCGGAAAACGAGCTACTGGCTAATCTTAAACGTCAATTAGAAAAGCATAACAAAACGACTTTTAGTGAGGTTGAATTTAAACGCATTACCAATCACCTCAACAAAGGCAATGTATTTGATAAAGCTAAGATACTCAGAGATAAGTTTGTATTGACGCTGGATAATGGTGAGACTAAATATATTGAATTTTTAGACTCAGAGCATTGGTGTCAGAACTTGTTTCAAGTGACTAATCAAGTAACGATTGAGGGTAATTATAAGAATCGCTACGATGTAACTATCTTAATCAATGGCTTGCCTCTTGTTCAAATAGAGCTTAAGAAAAGAGGGATAGAACTTAAGCAGGCGTTTAATCAGGTTAACCGTTATCAAAAGCATTCGTTCCAGTCCAATAGTGCGCTGTTTGGATATGTTCAGGTGTTTGTTATCAGTAATGGTGTCAACACTAAGTATTACGCCAACAACAAGAAGCAATCGTTTAAGCAGACATTCTTCTGGGCGGATAAAAATAACCAGAATATCACCAACCTTGAAGCCTTCACGGATGATTTCTTAGAGCGTTGTCATATCTCCAAGATGATATGTAAATACATCGTTTTAGCTGAGGTGGACAAGATACTAATGGTATTAAGACCGTATCAATATTACGCAGCTGAAGCGATTATTGATAGAGTCACCAACTCAGATAAGAATGGCTACATTTGGCACACCACAGGTAGTGGTAAAACCCTAACCTCGTTTAAAGCATCGCAGATACTGATGAAACTGCCACAGGTTCACAAGGTGGTGTTTGTGGTGGATAGAAAAGACTTAGACTTTCAAACCACTAAAGAGTTTAATAGCTTTAGTGATGGCTCGGTAGATGGCACAGACAATACCAAGGCACTGGTCAAGCAGTTTGCTGATGATACTAAGCTAATCGTTACCACTATTCAAAAGCTTAATACTGCTATTAGTAAATCTCGCTATCAAGAGTCAATGGAAGGCGTGAAGGACAAGCACATTGTGTTTATCTTTGATGAGTGTCATCGTTCACAGTTTGGTGAGACGCACTTAAGGATTACGAACTTCTTTGAGAACAATCAGATGATTGGTTTTACGGGTACACCAATCTTTGCTCAGAATGCTGTTGGCAATAAGATGGGTAAGCGAACTACAGTAGAACTGTTTGATGATTGCCTTCATAAGTATGTGATTACCGATGCGATTAAGGATGACAATGTACTGAAGTTCTCGATTGAATATGTGGGTCGATACAAAGAGAAAAAAGACAGCGCTAACAATGTTGATATTGAAGTTGAGAATATTGACATCAAAGAGCTGCTTGAGTCGAATGATAGGCTGAATAAGATTACTGATTACATCATTGATAATCACGCCCGTAAGACGCACTCAGGTGAGTTTAACGCTATGTTTGCGGTGAGTGGAATACCAACGCTGACAAAGTACTACGAGCTGTTTAAATCCAAACAGCATAATTTAAAGATTGCTACTATATTTAGCTACAGTGCGAATGAAGATGACCAAAATGCTGATGGCGTTTATGAAAGTGATGGCGCGAATATAGATGATGCGCATATCAACCAACACAGCCGAGATAAATTAGAAAGCTACATCCAAGATTACAACCAGTTATTCAACACCAGATTCACCACTAAAGACTCGCAGAGTTATTACAATTATTACAACGACATTTCTAAGCGAGTTAAGCGCAGAGAGGTCGACATCTTGCTGGTAGTTAATATGTTCTTAACTGGGTTTGACTCGCCAATGCTCAACACCTTGTACGTTGATAAGAATCTGAAGCATCACGGGCTAATTCAGGCGTTTTCACGCACCAATAGGATTGTTAACGAGAAGAAGTCACAAGGCAATATTGTTTGCTTCAGGAATCTTAAAGATGCGACTGATGAGGCGATTGCGCTGTTCTCTGATAAGGATGCTGGAGATGAAATCTTGATGAAGCCTTATGAGGAATATGTTGAGCTGTTTAACAAGGCATTTATGTCGCTGATTAGCATCGCTCCGAGTGTGAGCAGTGTTGATGATTTGGTGAGTGAAGATGACCAGCTGGAATTTATTAAGGCGTTCAGAGAGTTAATGCGCCTGAAGAATGTACTAACAGGATTTAGTGATTTTAACTTTGCTGACTTGTCGATGGGTGAGCAGCAGTTTGAAGACTACAAGTCGAAGTATTTGGATTTGTATGAGAAAGTGAAGAACAACACTGAGACTGAGAAAGTATCGATTCTTGATGAAGTGGACTTTGAGCTTGAGCTAATTCACAAGGATGAGATTAATGTAGCGTACATCTTGCGCTTGCTTGCGCAGTACCGTGAGACTGACATAGCTAAGCACGCTGAGTACAAAAAGAGCATTATTAACATTATTGCGGGGCAAGAGCATTTGCGTTCGAAGCGTGAGTTAATCGAAGCCTTTATTGATTCTCATTTGATGGGTATTGCTGTTGATGATATTGATGATGAGTTTGAGAAGTTCTGGGAAGAAGCAAGGCGTAATGAATTTAATGAATTATGTAACGATGAGCAATTAGATAAAAATAAAGTGAAGTCGGTAATCGAAACCTATCTTTACGATCAGCGCAAACCATTGAATGATGATATTTCTGCCACTTTAATTAAAAAACCAAAATTATTAGAAAGAAAAAAAATCATTCCAAGAGTGCTAAACAAGATTGTTAGTTTTGTTGAAAAATTTTATGAAGACATGGGCGAATATAGTATGGCTAACTTGCCAATAGAAGAGGTTGAATTTAGTTACACTCCAGCTAATGATGATTCAAACCAAGAAATGTTAAAAGCTGCTGAATCAGACCCTAAAGAATACAGCCCTTTAAAGGATTAATAAAATTAACTAAATTTTTAAAGATCACATATTGTGAGCTTTAAAAACCGCTCATTTCCAAAATTTCCAAAATTTTTAATCTCTTTCAAAACCACCTTCTTTTTATTACCTAAAAGCCCAAGTGGGGAAGGCCTTGCCTTCCCCACAAGCTTAAAATCCTTATTTTTAGCCATTTTTTAGCAAATAAGACTCACTAAATAAGAAAAAACCACCAAAAACTCACCTGAGCAGGCAAGGTCTACTCCGAAAAACACTCATTTCAATAATTTACCAAATTTTTAATAAAACGATATATATGATGTAAAATTAATTTAATTAAACAATATAAATATGGTATATTTATAACAAAATTACAATATATATAAGGTTATATTATGATGAATAAGTTAATTAGAAGTCAATACCAATCAAAAATAAATCTAACAACCAGTGTTGATGTTAGTAAGATTGCTCGTCCTAAGGAAGGGTGGATTCGTACTTTAAGAAAATCGTTGGGGATGAGTGCTAATCAATTGGCTAAATATTTAGATATGAGTTCGTCCCAAGCAACTCAAATGGAACGAATGGAGGCAGAAGATCGTATTAGTGGGATCCTCTAGAGTCGACCTGCA
>JGI24921J38492_100076_pt1 | contig 40346 bp, 39 predicted proteins | sample LinPFosmplate9_FD_38492 | JGI IMG/M metagenome (IMG submission 38492)
CGACCTCTTCCTTACCAAGGAAGTGCTCTACCGACTGAGCTAGGTGAGCACAGTCCTAACCACTTGGAGCTGGTGATGGGAATCGAACCCACCTCATTAGCTTGGAAGGCTAAGGTAATACCAATATACGACACCCGCAATTTCCTTTTCTTTTTTCTCTGGTGGAGGGAGTTGGATTCGAACCAACGTACTCAGAGAGAACGGATTTACAGTCCGTCGCCTTTAACCACTCGGCCACCCCTCCAAAAAAACAATCGGACATTATCCCATAACTATTTCTGCTTAGCAAGGATTAAATAAGCTAAATATGAGGTATAAAAATGATTATTTTAAGCGTGAAACTCCGCTCTTTACTGCGGCATCAAATATAGCTTTTGGAATCAGGTCAATGAGTCTAGGATCAAAAGGTTTTGGAATGAAATAATCTTTACCAAAGCTGAGCTCTTTAACTTGATAAATTTCTAATAGTGATTGAGGAGCGGGTAGCTTTGCGAGATCCTTAATAGCATGCACAGCTGCAACTTTCATTTCAGTATTGATAATCTTGGAATTAGCATCCAACGCCCCTCTAAAAATATAAGGAAAACCAATCACATTATTAACCTGATTTGGAAAATCACTTCTTCCCGTTGCCATTAATGCATCATCTCTACATGCAAAAACATCCTCAACTGAAATTTCAGGATCAGGATTAGATAAAGCAAAAATAATTGGCTTTTTGGCCATCGATTTAATCATAGCTTGAGTAACAAGATTACCTCTTGCAACGCCAATCAAGACATCAGCTCCATCAATTGCATCACCCAAAGTTTTTTTACTCGTATCCACCGCAAAAGCTGCTTTGTACTTATTAACGATGCTTATTTGTTCTTTAGAAACAACGCCCCTTCGGTCAACCAGAATCATATTTTCTTTTTTAAATCCAAGATTTACCAATAAATCTAGAGTTGCTATGCCAGCAGAACCACCACCTGCAACAACAATATTAGCAGAAGTAATTGATTTTCCTTGAATTTCAAGAGCATTTAAAAGTCCAGCTGCAACAATAATGGCAGTGCCGTGTTGATCATCATGAAATACAGGAATATCTAGCTCTTTAATGAGTCGCTCTTCAATTTCAAAACAGCGCGGGGCAGAAATATCTTCCAAATTGATTCCACCAAAAGTGGGCGCAATATTCTTAATCGTATTGACTATTTCATCAACATTTTGAGTATCAAGCTCAATATTAAAAACGTTGATGCCTGCAAAGTGTTTGAATAAAACTGCTTTTCCTTCCATAACTGGCTTTGCTGCTAAAGGACCAACATTTCCAAGACCTAAAACCGCTGAACCGTCAGTGATAACCGCTACCAAATTACCCTTAATTGTGTATTGGTATACATTACTCTGATCTTTAGCAATTTCTCTGACTGGCGCAGCAACGCCAGGACTGTATGCCAAACTGAGATCTTGATCATTATCAAGTTTTTTATGGGAGGTTACGTCAAGTTTCCCAGGTCCACCTTCTTTGTGATAAGCTAGAGCTCTATCATGCAAACTTTTTGACATTCTGACCCTTAAATTTTGTTAATTAACTACTACTTTACAAACTCTTCGCCGATTTTTATATCAGATCTGAGCGTGGCAAGAGCATCATCTAGGGTAGTCTGTTCAAAATCTGAAAGAGTGCCATAATTGAGTATTTTTTCGACACCATTCTTACCCAATAGCACTGGCTGAGCAAAAAATCTAGCCAATTCTCCAGATCCTTCAACGTAGGTGCACTCGATGACATCTTTTTCACCATTTAGGGCTCTTACTAGGGATAAGCCAAATTTAGCGGCAGCCTGTCCCATTGACAATGTGGCCGAGCCACCCCCTGCTTTAGCTTCGACAACTTCTGTACCTGCATTTTGAATCCGTTTAGTCATTGCGGCTGCATCATCGTCACTGAATTCAAAGCCAGATTGAGAGAGAAGGGGAAGAATGGTGATTCCAGAATGTCCACCAATAACTGGCACTTTAACATCTATTGGATCTTTATTGAAGACTTCAGCAACAAATGTACTTGAGCGAATCACATCAAGAGTGGTCACTCCAAATAACCTTGTGGGATCATAAACACCCTTATTTTTTAAAACTTCAGCCGCAATTGCAACAGTTGTGTTAACTGGATTAGTAATTATACCAATTAGGGCTTTGGGGCAATTATCAGCACAAGAAGAAACGAGATTTTTTACAATTCCAGCATTAATATTAAACAAATCTGAACGATCCATGCCAGGCTTACGAGCCACACCAGCAGAGATCAATACAATATCAGCATTTAGTAAAGCAGGAGAGGGGTCTTCACCCGAATAACCTTCCACTTTAACTGGAGTTGGGATGTGACTTAAATCAGCTGCAACTCCGGGCGTTACTGGAGCAATATCATACAAAGACAATTCTGTTCCGCTGGGAAGCTCTATTTTAAGAAGCAAGGCAAGAGCCTGACCAATTCCACCTGCAGCACCTAATATTACAACTTTCATCACATCTCCTAAATTAATTATTTTTATAGTAAATTATTCATGGCAGCAATATTGCTAACCGAAATTTCTTTTGGACAAACTGTTTCGCAATGTCGATGATTTGAACAACTTCCAAACCCTTCCTCTTCCATCTGATTAATCATCCTCTCTGCCCGCTTGCTGCTTTCAATTTTTCCCTGAGGTAAGCGTTCAAAATGATTGATTTTAGCGGCTACAAATAAACTGGCTGAAGCATTTGGACAAACTGCAACGCATGCACCACAGCCGATACATGTTGCAGAATCAAATGCACAATCAGCATCATCTTTATTGACTAATTGTGAGTTGGCCTCTGGAGCAGAGCCAACTGATACAGAAATAAACCCACCAGATTGGATAATGCGGTCGAACGCTTCCCGCTTGACTGCAAGATCCTTGACTATTGGAAAACTTTTTGCCCTCCAAGGCTCTATCCATAATTCCCTTTGATTGGCATAATCCCTCATATAAAGCTGACAAGTTGTAGTGGCCTTCTTTTCACCATGAGGATGCCCGTTTATTACCAATGAGCAGGTACCACAAATACCTTCTCGGCAATCATAATCAAAAACAACGCAGTCCTCCCCTTTTTCTATTAGCTCTTCATTTAGCTGATCAAGCATCTCAAGAAAAGAAGTGTCACTGTCGATATCACTAATCTCATAGGTGACAAAACTTCCATCACTTTGCGTATTTTTTTGTCGCCAGATATGTAATGTAAAATTCATTTGTAGTCCCTATATGTTGGCTTGATAAACTCGAAGTCAAGTTGCTCTTTATGAAGCACAGGTTTGTCATCACTGTACTCCCAAGCAGCCACATATCCAAAATTTTCATCATCCCTCATTGCATCTCCACTTTCGGCCAGATACTCAAGGCGTGCATGCGCACCGCATGATTCATCTCGATCCAAAGCATCGACACACATTAAATGTCCAAGCTCAATAAAATCTGCAACTCTTCCAGCCTTTTCAAGCGTCTGATTAAAATCTTTATCGACTCCAGTCACTTTAATTTTTTGCCAAAAATCTGCCTTGAGTTTCTCAATTGAAGCGATTGCATTTTTGAGTGAATCCTTATCTCTTGCCATGCCACATGACGTCCACAAAATGCTTCCTATTTTTCTATGAAAGTAATCTGGAGAATACTGAGGATCAGGAGCATTCATTAAACTATCAATACGACTTTTAACTGAATCAACGGCTGCCAATACTTCAGGATGGTCATCATTAACCTCCTCAAATTTTCCTCGTGCTAAATAGTTAGCAACTGTCTGTGGAGCAACAAAATATCCATCTGCAAGGCCTTGCATCAAAGCAGAAGCTCCAAGACGATTAGCGCCATGGTCTGAAAAATTAGACTCGCCGCAAGCAAACAAACCGTCTATCGTTGTCATCAAATTGTAGTCAACCCATAAGCCACCCATTGTGTAATGAGGTGCTGGATAAATTTTCATTGGAACTTCATAAGGGTTTTCACCGGTAATACTCTTATACATATCGAATAAATTTCCGTATTTTTCTTTAACCTTTTCAGTCCCCATTTTTTGAATCACCGAGGAAAAATCAAGATAAACTCCAAGGCGCTGATTATTTACAACTGAACCAATTCCTCTTCCTTCATCACAGATACCCTTAAGAGCTCTGGAAGCAATATCTCTTGGAACAAGATTGGCAAAGGCTGGATACATTCTCTCTAAAAAGTAATCACGATCTTCTTCTGCAATATCATTTGGACTCTTATCGCAATCTTCTTTATTTTTTGGGGCCCATATGCGGCCATCATTTCTCAGTGACTCACTCATCAATGTGAGCTTTGACTGGCTGTCGCCAGTTGGTGGGACACATGTGGGATGGATTTGAGTAAAGCTTGGATTTGCAAAGTAAGCTCCATTCTTATGGGCTCTCCATGTTGCAGAGGTGTTACAGCCTTTTGCATTTGTTGACAGATAGTAAGCATTACTATAGCCCCCCGTGCACATGACAACACAATCAGCTGTATGAGATGAAATTTCACCAGTCGTTAGGTCTCTGACAACAATACCCCTGGCCTTTCCATCAATAAGTATGACTTCTAACATTTCACATCTTGACTTATGTTTAACTCTCCCTGAGGCGATTTCTTTACTCATAGAACTATATGCGCCTAAAAGGAGTTGCTGGCCGGTTTGACCTCTAGCATAGAAAGTTCGGGACACTTGGGTGCCACCAAAAGATCTATTTGCCAAATAACCACTGTATTCTCTGGCAAAAGGAACGCCCTGGGATACGGCTTGATCAATAATGTTACAACTCAATTGAGCTAAACGATAAATATTTGACTCTCTCGCTCTAAAATCTCCACCCTTGATAGTGTCGTAAAAAAGTCTCCAGGTACTATCTCCATCATTTTGATAATTTTTACTAGCATTGACTCCGCCTTGAGCAGCAATTGAATGGGCTCTTCTGGGACTATCATTGTAACAAAAAGACTGGACATTGTATCCTGCCTCACCTAAGGTGGCACATAATGATGCACCTGCCAGACCAGTCCCAATGACTATTACATTGTATTTTTTCCTATTTTGGGGCGCTATAAGAGCAAGATCAAATTTATGCTTCTCCCAACGATTCTCTAGAGGCCCTGTTGGAACATTTGAATTAAACTTTTGCATACAAAATACCTAATGGAATTGAGGCATAACCTGCCATGATAAGAAGAACAATCAAGAGAGCAATACCCTTATGTTGTTTGCTTGAAACGCCCAAAGTCTGAAGTACATTTGAAAGTCCATGATGTAAGTGTGTTGAAATGGCAATCATTCCAAGCCCATATATGGCCCACATGACTGGCCTTTGAAAAATATTGGTAATTTCCGAATATAAATCAACAGTATTAATAGACAACATTTGAACAGTGTGCGTAATGATAAAAATAAGAATAATAGACGCACCTGACCATGCCACTATTCGGGGGACAGCCTTTGGATAAGGTTTTTTATATCGATCACCACTACTTATATTATTTGAAAGTTGCCTCGTAACAGCAACAACTAGATGGAAAGCTAGTGTCGCTATTAATAAAGTGGCTAAAACAGGATAAAAAATTGAGCCATTAAACCAGACATAAAATGCAGTAAAGGCCTCTTCACCAGAGTGAAAGGTTAGGGCTCCCAATAGATAGAATATTAGGAAAAAAAACCAAAATAATCCAGCCATTGCCATCATTTTTTTGAGACTGACTGTTCGGTTATTAGTATAGTTCATCGAATTCTTGACGTGGTTGAAGGTTCTCTTTTTTTATTGTTCTTAGACAACTGTTGTATCTCAAAATTGGGTCAGCGCAATGTTCAGGAGCCATTTTTTCTGCGATCTCAAATTCTGCAATTGCTTCAATAAATCCATCATATGCAAAAGATCGAGACATGGAGTGCTTTAGTAAGCTTCTTGCTTGCCTCTCTAGAAAGATTCCAGAGTAATAATGACGTAAAAATTCTGAATTAAGTTTTTTGATACTATCTGTAATTTTATTACGGTGGACCTTAGACTCACTCTGAGATAGCTGATCGGTTAATGCAAGAATATATATGACTAAAGCATCTTGATTGTTATTATCAACAGCAAAAATATCTAGGCAAATGCTAATTGCCATTTCGGGCTGAAGCAAAGAACGATATTGTCTCGCACGCTCTAAAACGTCTTCAATTGAAGAGTTTTCAATTTTATGATAGACCTTATTGTTCACCGAATAACAATTTAACCTTTAGTAAGCTACATATTATATTTTATAAGCCGGTGAATTTTAGTCTTTAATTGTGTTTTTTATATGAAGAATTCATTTTGTTCAATGAAAAATTCATATGTTGAAACAGCACTCCAGTTAAATTAAATATCAAGATAGCATTCTAAAGAATCATCTAAAGCATCGAGCCATGGCGTATGGTGAGGTGGAGACTCGGTTCCAGTCATGAGTGAGGCATGTGACTTATCTCTAAAAGTCATAATTCCATCCTTCTTATTATGTTTCCAGTCCATAAAAGTTCTGTTAACTCCCTCAATATCAAAATTAGGATAATCCGTCTCATCAATCAGCATCTGAGTATAAGCCCCTTGAAAGTCAATCGCGTATGCAACATCGTCTTGTGCTGTTTCTTTTTCATGCCATTCAAGTGTATGTGCTTGCATTTCACTAAAAGATGGAAGACTGATCTTCTTTAGAATGATATCTCTTGAGTACCAAGCTTGCGCATCAAACATATTAAATGTGTACCATTGATCTTGCATTCCTAGATACATAAGTTTTGGGTTTTTCTCCCAGACGACGCCCTTATATAAGTCAAGAGGATAAAGGATATTATTAGTTTTTAATCTTAAACTATCTGGTAAGAAGGGGAAGTGATGAATATATCCTGTGCACAGAATGATCGAATCTACTTCTTTTGAAGTTCCATCGGCAAAGAAAGCTTTATTGCCATCCACCTTAACTAGCGCTGGCTTTTCTTCCCAATTTTCAGGCCAACCAAAACTCATTGGCGCCGTCCTATAGCTACTAGTGATTGATTTAGCGCCATACTTATAGCACTGTGAACCAATATCTTCAGCAGAATAACTACTGCCTATGACCAAAATATCTTGGTCTTTAAATTCCATAGCGTCTCTGAAATCGTGGGCATGTAATATCCTGCCATTAAAATGGCTAAAGCCATCATAATTTGGAACATTGGGGGTTGAAAAGTGTCCACTCGCGACAATGACATAATCAAATTTTTCAGAGTAGGTTTCATCGTCAACAAGATTACTGACTGTGACTGTAAATTGTTCAGTGTCTTCATCGTATTCAACATTTCGAACTGCAGTATTAAATCGAATCATATTCCTAACCTTAGCTTTTTCTACTCTACCTTGAATATAGTCAAACAGAACTTCCCTTGGAGGGAATGAGGCAATTGGGTGGCCAAAATGTTCCTCAAAATAATAGTCAGCAAATTCCAGGCATTCTTTTGGCCCATTAGACCACAGGTAACGATACATACTGCTGTGCGCAATCTCACCATGCTGATCAAGCCCGGTTCTCCAGCTATAATTCCATAGCCCTCCCCAATTGTCTTGTTTTTCAAAACAGACTATTTCCGGCAACTCTTCTCCTTTTTCTTCTGCAGACTTAAAAGCTCTTAACTGTGCCAGTCCACTTGGGCCTGCGCCTATGATTCCAACTCTTTGTTTCATCCTCTCTCCTTCAAAATATAGACTTTTTTTATTCCCATTAGTATTGTAGGGATATTTTTGATTTTATATAATCATTTACTCTTGAAATATATTAATTTATCTAAATTATGAGTTTAAAAAAAATATTAAAGATAAGAGCTATTTTCTAAAAAATTATTTGTGGCAATAAATGGTAAATAATGGTTTAAAATGGATTTATGTTTCGTGGAATTCACCTTTTATCAATGGATGCAAAAGGTAGGATTAAAATTCCTACTCGTCATTTAGGACAAGTCACTAAAATTTGTTCTGGACAGATGGTCATGAGCATTCATCCTGATGATCCTTGTCTCGTTCTCTATCCTTTAAAAGATTGGCAGCAACTAGAACTCAAAATTGGAGAACTTCCATCTCTTAATATTCATACCAAAAAATTATCAAGAAAACTTATTGGGCATGCCATTGATTGTGAATTAGACAAAATTGGTAGGATTCTTATTCCTAGCTCTCATAAGAATTACGCTAATTTAAATAATAAAGTTATACTGAGTGGACAAGGTAAAAGTTTTGAAATCTGGGATGAAAGGGCATGGAAAGATCAAATTGAAAAAATTGAAAGACTAAGCAATCAAACTGAAGTACCTCTGGAAATTTCAAAACTTTCTCTTTAGTTAAATGTCATTAAGTAAGAATAATGTATCTACTAAAGAATCTAACTATCATGACTCTGTTCTCTTTAATGAGGTTTTAAAAGCTCTAAACATAAAATCAGGTGGTATCTATGTTGATGCCACTTTGGGCCGATGTGGTCATACTCAAGGAATACTAAATCATCTAGATAGTTTGGGAAGTGTTATAGGATTTGATCAAGATATTGATGCAATTAAATATGCAGAGATTAATTTCTCTGACCCTCGACTAGGGCTGATTCATAGTAATTTTTCAAACTTAAATGATGAGCTTAATAAAATTAATTTGATTGGTAAAATTGATGGAGTCTTAATGGATTTAGGAATCTCCTCTCCTCAAATAGACAATGCCGATAGGGGATTTAGCTTTAATAAAGATGGTTTACTTGATATGAGAATGGATCAATCTCAAAGACTCACTGCTACAGAATGGCTTAAAGAGAAAAGTGAAAAAGAAATTGCAGATACGCTCTATCAATATGGAGAAGAAAAAAGAAGTCGTATTATTGCTTCAACTATAAAGGAATATCAAAAAAATAGTGAAATCAAGACAACTCTTGAGTTAGCAAATCTCATTTCGACCGTTGTCAAACCAGGCAAAAATAAGCACCCTGCAACGCGCTCTTTTCAGGCCATAAGGATAGCCATTAATGATGAGCTAATAACGCTCTCTGAAGCATTAAATCAAACGATTGATGCCTTGGATAAAGGGGGTAGGCTCGCTGTTATCTCGTTTCACTCAATTGAGGATAGAATTGTTAAACAATTTATCCAAAGACACTCTCGGCCTAAGCAGATTCCAAAAGGCTTACCTATCATGATGAATGATACGCAACCTTGCCTCCTTAAGGATCTAGGGAAAGTGAAGCCTTCAAATGAAGAGATAAAAATAAATAGAAGATCAAGAAGTGCAATTTTAAGGATAGCTGAGAAGTGTTAGCGATTTTTCAAAAAAGGATTGTAATTAATTTTAGTTTAGTAATTTCAATAATACTTTTATCAATATTAAGCATACATTGGCATCATGAAATGTACTTACTGCATAAAACAGAGAAAACACTCAAAAATGAGAATGAAAAAATTAATGCCTTGAATAGGCAGTTAATGATGGAATATTCTGAAATTCAAAGTGGAGTAACTGTCTATCAAAAATCACAAGATGAATTATTAATGATTGCTCCTCTTGAGTCTGAAATGGAAGAGGTGACCATATGAAAATAGCTCGCGTTCAAGGTTATAGAAATAGGCAGTCACTTGTCAAAATTTGCTTTATTGCAATTGTCATCATTTTTATCTATCGCGCCTTTAGTGTAACCGATATTAAAGCAAACGATATTCCTCTTAAAGCCAAAGCCTCTAAAAATTCAGAGTTTTCACTTGTAGAAAAATCAATTAGAGGAAACATCTTAGATAGAAATAATAATCTGCTTGCAATCAATCTGATACATAAAAAAATTAATCTAGATCCTATGATTATTCAAGAAGAATATATTGATCTCTTGGCAGATGCATTAGAGATGCCCAGAATGGATTTCAGGGAGCAAATTATTGAAAAAAAAATAAACAAAAGAAAATACTTTATTGTTAAAGAAAAACTCAAGGTAAATGACCCTATTTTAAAAAATATTGCTGAACTTCAAAAGAAAAGGTCTAAGGTGTGTTTTAAGACATCTAAAAATCCTACAGTCACTCTTATCGATAAGGCTAAAAAGATTATTGGGATGAAGCCAACTGCCAAAGAAATGATTGAGGTAAACAAATGTGCTAGACAACGAATCGCTGGCGTAGCCATTGAATCAGGCGGCTTTCGTTATTATCCAAAAAAAGACTCTATTGCGCCTTTGATTGGAAAAACTAATTCAGAAAATATTGGGGTATTTGGAATTGAGTCTGAATATGATCAATATTTAGCTGGAATCAATGGAGTAAAAAGGCTAGCAGACAATAAAGATAATTCAAATATCTATTATGATGCTGAAATGATTAAAAAATTTAAGCAAGGAGAAGACTTAAAACTGACGATTGATTCAGACATTCAGTTTCATGTTTTTAATGCAATAAAAGAACAGGCAGAATTCCATGAGGCAGATTCGGCTGCAGCAATCGTTCTGTCTCCAAATGGTGAAATATTAGCACTAGCTAATTACCCATCAACAAATCCAAATAATCATCAAAGCTATAGTGCAGATGATTATAGAAATCGTGTTTTTTCTGATAAAACCGAGCCAGGATCGACAATGAAACCTTTCACGATGCTTCTTGCCTTAGACAAAGGAGTCATAACTGCCACTGATGATGAGTTAATAGATGTTAAAAATCGTGTTGGAAATATACTTCCTGATAAAAAGTACTTTGAAATGACAATTCAACAAATACTTGAAAAATCACATAATTTAGGTACGGTAATGGTAGCTGAAAATATTGAAAATGAAGAGTTCTATGACACATGGGAAAAACTGGGTTTTGGAAGATCCCTGGGGGTGATGCCTGGAACAGAAAACTCAGGAGTCTTGAGACATTTTAGTAATTGGGGCTTGGCTGATAAAAGATCCCTCTCTTTTGGCCATGGACCTATGAATACCAATCTTGCTCAGCTTGCAAGAGCCTATCTAGTCTTTGCAAATGATGGGGCTCTCCCTTCACTTAAGCTTCTAAAAAATGAAAATAAAAATGAAAACATTACACAAGTATTTACTCCAGAGTCAACACAAAGAATCTCTCAGATTTTAGATTCTGTAGCTTCAGATAATGGCTCTGGTTACCGTGCAGTTATTGATGGATATTCAGTAGCTGGCAAAACTGGAACTGCTGAAATGGTTATAGATGGTCAATACAATAAAGAAGGCGCCAAGAGAACTTATTTTGTTGGTTATTCTCCTGCGAATAAACCTAAATACATTATGGCTGTCAGGCTTGATTATCCAAAAAAATGCTTTGTATCATGGGATCCAACCATGAGAAACCGATGTGAAGGATCCAATTCTGCTTCCATGGCTTTTAAAAAAGCCATGGAAAGAATACTCATTAATGATCCTGAAGTAATTTCTTTACTCGAGGGTTAAGTTTTTTTTTGGCGGGTTGCGCTCACCTTGCTTTTCATAATATCTTGCATCACAGCTTTTTCTTCATCATGAGTTTTAGCGGAGAGAATTGAGGCCTTTGTAGATTTTCTTTCATAGAATTTTTCAGCTGCAGTGAGGGTGTACCCAAACTCCTCTTTAGCTTCATACTCACTCAAAAAGGGCTCCATTACGCTTAGTTCCTTAAGTCGGTTATAAACTCTTTCTTTAGATTTATAAGGTAATAATAATGCCTCCTTTGAAAGGTCAGACTCAACTTGAGCATGCCTTATTAGTTCAACCAAAACATCAGATTTTGGTAACTTCCTAGCCCTCTCTTCGATCACACTCGATGTCTCTGGATCATTAACAAGTGATGGATAATTAATGATGCAGGATATCATTCTAGACATAAGACTTTTTATACTTGAAGGGGAGGTTCTTTTGGGCTTTGTTTGAAACGATTGATTGACTATCTCTGCTTGCTCAAGCTCATTGGCATAATAGTGCTGGGTATTATTTGCAATGTTTTGCTCAATTGCTTTTTCTACTTGAGTTATATTTTGTCCAATGGTTTGAGCAATACCCTCTATTAATTGTTGTTGATAGATTGGATAGCTTACTAGATTCACTAATGCTGCTGATTTTTCTAGAAATAATGTTTTACCTTCAATCGTATTAAAAGGGACTTCAGCCTTTATATGTTCAAATAGAAAGTTAGAAAGTGTTTGCGCTTCATCTACCCTTTTATTGAATGCTTTAGCTGATTCACTATTAATCAATGTGTCAGGATCTTCCCCTTCAGGTAATAGTAAAAATTTAATAACTAAGCCTGCAGTGATAGCAGGTAATGACGTTTGTAATGCCTTCCAAGCTGCATCTCTTCCTGCCTTATCACCATCAAAGCAAAAAACAATGGTCTCAGCTGTACGGGATAAAACCTGTAAATGTGACGAAGTAGTGGCCGTTCCTAATGTAGCAACAACATTAGTGATTCCTTGTTGATGAAGTGCGATAACATCCATATAGCCTTCAACAACTATAATTGCATCTATTTTCCTGGAATATTTTCTACAATGGTAAAGGCCATATAATTCTTTTGATTTAGAGAACAAAGGGGTTTCGGGTGAATTCAAATACTTGGGGTTATCTTTGCTCGATAAGACTCTGCCTCCAAAGCCAATAACTGATCCCTTTGTATTGTGAATAGGAAACATAAGTCGATCTCGAAAACGATCATAATAGTCGTCTTTTTTATCTTTTTTGGTGACAATCATTCCCATTGTCAATAGGTCTTGTGTGGATTCTTCACTATCTTTATATGCATCAAAAAGATTAGTCCAGCCTGGTGGCGCAAAGCCTAGTTCAAATCGTTTCGCAATCGATCCACTTACTCCACGATTTTTAGCATAATCCACTACTTTCTTTTTTGCAGCTGAAGTTTTGAGTTGTTCCTGATAAAAGCTGCTCAACTCTTCCATTAATTTGTTATATCTCTTAAAGCGCATATCTACAGGCTTAGCAGTTTGATCATAGACAACTGAAATTCCAGACTCGCCTGCCACAGTCTCAATTGCCTCCACAAAAGCTAAATGATCATATTTCATAATAAAATCAATGATGCCGCCACTTTCACCACAGCCAAAACAATGGTATATCTGCTTAGTTGGGACTACAGTGAAGGAAGGTGTTTTTTCTTCATGAAAAGGACAGCATGCCTTATAATCTTTACCGGCCTTTTTTAAAGCGACACGCTTATTGATTAAACCAACAATATCTACTCTATTGGGTAAATCATTGATAAAATCTCTGTCAACAAATGGCATAATTTACAGCTTATTTTTTAGTTTCATTTAATTTTATTTTAATGTTAAACGTCGAATTTATTCACCCTAAATTTTTACTTACTTGGATTCTAATACTGTTTATGCGTATTGGAGTCTTTATTCCATTCAAAGCTCAAGTGGTTGCTGGAAAAGCCATTGGAAGAATGATGCATCCATTTATGCATAAGTTGAGATCAACAGCTTACTCAAACATTTCACATTGTTTCCCTGAAAAAAAACAACCTCAAGTTGAGAGACTAGTCAAGAGACACTTTGAGGCAATTGGAGTCAGTTTTTTTGAGACTGCGAATGCTTATTATGGAAGTGATATTAAAATTAAAAAATTGTTAACCATAAAGAATGAACATTTTTTTAAAGATGCCCTGAAAGAAGAAGGAGGGATTATTCTTCTATGTTCACATTTTATGCCGCTCATGTTAGGGAGTCGTGCGCTATTAATTAAGCACACCATTGCAAATATTTACCGACCTCAAAATAACACACTATTTGATAGCACTATGGTCAAAGGATATAAAAAAAATGGCGCTGTTATGATTAAAAGTACTGACACTAGATCCATTATTAAAGCGATTAATAATAGCCTTCCGATATGGTATGCTCCTGATCAAGATTTGGGTAAAAATAATAGTGTTTTTGCTCCATTTTTTGGCATTCAAACTGCCACTGCATCAGCAACTGCAAGGCTTGCCAAAAACAACAACACTAGAGTCATTCCATATAGTTTTATTAGAACCAGTAATGGATATCTAATGTCCTTTGAAAAACCAATTTCCAACTATCCAACAAATGATCCTATTCATGATGCAACGGTTATTAATCAAATTTTAGAGAAACAAATTAATCACTCGCCTGAGCAGTATTTGTGGATTCATCGTCGCTTTAAAACAAGGCCAAATGATGAAAAAAACTTTTACAAATTTAATTAATAATATTTGATTAGAAATACAAAATTTCAAAAAAATAGCGTATAATTCTCAACTTAAATTTTTGTTACATGAACTATAAATTATGTCTATTGATACACAAGCTATTATTAAAGAATACCAAAAAGACCCTTCAGATACTGGTTCTGTAGATGTTCAAGTTGCTCTCCTCACTGCTAGAATTAGCCACTTAACTGAGCACTTTAAAACTCACAAAAAAGACCATCATTCAAGAAGAGGGCTTTTACGTCTAGTTTCACAGCGCAAAAAATTACTTGCGTATGTTAAAAATAATGATCTTACTACTTATGCAAATTTAATCTCGAGGTTAGGCTTAAGAAAATAAGAAATTTACACCAGACAAATAAAAGCCCCTATTTTGGGGCTTTTTTATTACTTGACGCATTAAAATAGAGTCATGGAACTATCAGCTTATTATCAAAAAATTTCAGAACTTATTGATCGACTGGATATATTATCAAAGCATCTTAAGCTTGATGAAAAACAAGATCGACTTGAGGAAGTTAAATTAGAACTAGAAAATCCAGATATTTGGTCTAATCCTGATAAAGCTCAGGCCCTGGGTAAAGAAAAAGTTCAACTTGATAATCTGTGTGAAACATTTTCAAACTCATCAAACATCTTAAATGATGCTAAAGAACTCTTAGAAATGGCAGAGACTGAAAATGATAGTGACACAGTTAATGGAATCATTTCCGATTTAAGTGAAACAGAGAACTCTATTGCCACTTATGAATTTGAGAGAATGTTCAGTGGTGAGATGGATCGAAACTCTGCCTACTTAGATATACAGTCTGGATCTGGTGGAACTGAAGCTCAAGACTGGGCTGAAATGATTTTAAGGATGTATTTGAGATGGGGTGACAAGCACAATTTTAAAGTGAAGCTTATGGAGGTTTCAGCTGGTGAAGTTGCCGGCATTAAATCAGCCACCATACACTTTGATGGTGAATATGCGTTTGGCTGGCTTAGAAGTGAGATTGGGATTCATAGACTCGTTAGAAAATCCCCATATAATGCAAATGGAAAAAGACATACTTCATTTTCTTCAGTTTTTGTATCGCCTGAGATTGATGATGATATTGAAATTGTGATTGATCCATCTGAACTTAGAATTGATACCTATCGAGCTTCAGGAGCTGGTGGTCAACATGTTAATAAAACTGAATCAGCAGTTAGGATTACTCATTTACCAACTTCAACAGTCGTTCAGTGCCAGGATGGACGTTCACAGCATGCCAATAAAGATCAAGCAATGAAACAGTTAAAATCAAAGCTTTATGAACTAGAAATGCAAAAGCGTAATGCTGATAAGCAAGATGTTGAGGATTTAAAGTCAGATATTGGTTGGGGACATCAAATTCGTTCATACGTGCTTGACCAGTCAAGAATTAAAGATTTAAGAACAGGTATTGAAAGTAGCAATACCCAGGATGTTCTTGATGGAAATTTAGATCAATTTATTGTTGCCAGCCTTAAGGCTGGCCTCTAATAAATAAATCTTAATTGTTTTAGGATGCATTGGTACAATTAGTACTAAATATTAATACTTCAACATGAAAGCTATAGATACTATACAGTTTAATGAGAAAGGCCTTGTTCCGGTTATCACTCAAGATTATTCAACAAATCAAATCTTGATGATGGCCTGGATGAATGAGGAAGCATTTGCTTTAACTTTAAAAACAAAGAAAGCAGTCTATTTTTCAAGGTCGCGCAAAAAACTATGGTTCAAGGGTGAAGAATCTGGAAACTACCAAGATATAGTCGAAATATTTACTGATTGTGACCAAGATGTTGTCTTGCTCAAAGTGAATCAAAAAGGTGGCATTGCTTGTCACACTGGACGTGCTAATTGTTTTTTCAATAAACTTGAAAATGATCAATGGAAAAGCGTCTCTAAAGTCATTAAAGACCCCAAAGAAATCTATGGATAACATTTTACATACCCTAGAAAAAATTCTGGAAGAACGAAAATCTTACTCTGAAGATAAATCTTACGTCTCTTCTTTGTATAGCAAAGGAGTGAATTCGATTTTAGAAAAAGTCAGTGAAGAGTCTGAAGAAGTTATTCAAGCAGTGAAAGAAGAAGGTAGAGATGAAGTTATCCATGAAGTAGCTGATTTATGGTTCCACATCATGGTTCTTCTGCGCCATGAGGATATTAGTATTGAAGAGATTGAGTTAGAATTAGCTAGACGTTTTGGCGTTTCAGGTCATGAAGAAAAGGCATCAAGAAAAAAGTAGCTATAGCCTACTAACCTAAAAGCTCAATAGCACTGATAACGCCATCGGCAACCTCTGAAATTCTTTTATTTTTATCCATTGCCATCTTTCTGAGAGATTGATAAGCTTCATCCTCAGTTATTTTTTTGTGCTTCATTAATAAACCCTTGGCCTTTTCTATTGACTTTCGTTCAGCAAGCTGACTTCTAGTTGCATCTAACTCATCTTTTAAAGCTTGGAATTCTCTAAAACGAGCGATGGCCACATCAATAATTGGTTGCACTCTTTTCTCTTCAAGGCCGTCAACAATATAAGCATTAACGCCAGATTTAATTGCTGTTCCAGCCATATGCTCCTCAGAGCTCTCTGTAAACATTACAATCGGCTTTGGCTTAGTTTTGTTGACATCCCTAAGGTTAGCAAAAACAGCCTCATCTGGTATGTCTGCATTAACAATGACAACGTCAGCATGAGTAATTTCATTACTATTAACAAGGTTTTCACTTTCCTCTAAACGACTAATTACCTCATGACCTTTGTCCTGAAGAGCGCGCCTAAGGATTGCTGAACGTCCCATATTTTCATCAACTAGAATAATTTTAAGGGCGGTCTGATTCATTGTATTTTTTTTCATAATTCTAAGTTTTTATAACCATCAATAATATACCTCATTAGCACAAAGGTTATAAATGGATTAAAGTTTTATTATTAGGCCCTCCACTGCAGAATATATTCTTTAGTGGAGGACTTTAAGTTTGAGTTTATATATTAAAAATAGTTACTTAACGACAAACTCTGGGTATGCCTCGAGTCCACATTCTGAGATATCCACTCCATCTTCCTCATCTTCCTTGGATACGCGAATACCAATTAATGCTTTAAGAGCCAGCCAAAGTAAGAATGATGTTACAAAAACCCAAATAAATATTGTTGTAGCACCAATAATTTGACCTGAAAATGCAACTTCACTATTTGTTAAGGGCACTGCTAAAAGACCCCAAAGACCAACAACACCATGAACTGAAATTGCACCAACTGGATCATCGATCTTGAGTTTACGATCAAGCATTACAATTGAAATCACTACAATCACACCACCAACTGCTCCGATTAAACTTGCAACTAGAGCACTTGGCGTATCTGGTCCAGCAGTAATGGCAACTAGGCCTGCTAGAGCTCCATTAAGTGTCATCGTTAAATCTGCTTTACCAAACCATAGTTTCGCAAATATAAGTGCTGCAATAACACCTCCTGCAGCCGCTGCATTGGTATTAACAAAAACCATTGCCACTGCATCTGCACTCTCCTTACTTGCCATTGCTAACACTGATCCACCATTAAAGCCAAACCATCCTAGCCATAAGATAAAAGTACCTAAAGTCGCCAAAGGGAGATTTGCACCTAGAATTGGCTTTGAATTCCCATCCTTATCATATTTACCCTTTCTTGGACCAAGAACTATTACGCCAGCAATAGCTGCTGCTGCTCCAGCCATATGCACAATGCCTGATCCTGCAAAGTCATAGAAGCCAAAATCCCCTAAATTATATAGACCAAAAACATCCTTTCCACCCCAAGTCCATGAGCCTTCCAATGGGTAAATGATAGTAGTAAAAATTATTGCAAAAGCAAAAAATGTAAATAGCTTCATTCTTTCTGCTACCGCACCCGAAACGATTGACATCGCTGTCGCTACAAAGACTACCTGAAAGTAAAAGTCAGATGCATTTGAGTATGTTTCGCCTTGTCCACTAATTCCAGAAAGAAAAGCGCCGCCACCATACATTAAGTCATAGCCATAGACCATATACATAGTACATGCAATTGCAAAAAGACCAATATTTTTTGTTAATATTTCTGCAGTGTTTTTACTCCTCACAAGACCAGCTTCTAGCATTGAAAAGCCAGCTGCCATCCACATGACAAGGGCGCCCATTACTAGGAAGTAAAAGGTATCAATTGCATATTGTAATTCTAATATTTGATTTTCCATTTTCCTCTCCTATAGTGCTTCTGGACCAGACTCATTCGTACGAATACGAACGACCTGCTCCAGATTTGTAACAAAAATCTTTCCATCACCAATTTTGCCGCCGTTAATCTTACAAGCAGTGCTAATGGTCTCAATGACCTCCTCAACCTGCTCATCAGTAATTGCAATCTCTAACTTTACTTTTGGAAGAAACTCAACCACATACTCAGCACCGCGATAAAGTTCTGTATGGCCTTTTTGCCTTCCAAAACCCTTAACTTCAGTTACTGAAACCCCATTTATATCTATATCTGAGAGAACTTGTCTCACACTATCCAGTCTTTTTGGCTGAATATAAGCTGTAATCATTTTCATATCATTGCTCCAATGTCAAAAACAAAAAAAAGCCCACTACCTTCAAGAAAGTAGTGGGCTTCTATACCATTTCAGCTCATCTTTAAACTGACGAAAAAAAACGCTTACTTAGGACAGTGCCCAAATAAACGTCTATGTCTTTACTTGATACCAACATTGGCTTCAAGTTGTGATGATTATATAGAAAATATTTTTATATATTTAGTTTTTTTAGATATTCAGATTCTGAAAGGATTTCAACACCATTATTTTTGGCCTTATTCATTTTTGAATGACCCACATTTTCTCCAATAATGAGAAAATCAGTTTTTGAGCTGACAGATTTTGATACTTTAATACCTCTTGACTTTGCTTGTTTCTCAAGATCAGATCTAGGCTGGTTCATAGTGCCTGTAAACACAATTTTTTTGCTATAAAACGGATTTGAGCTTGTATCTTCATCAGCAATCAAAATGGTTTTTTCTAGATCAAAACCGCCAGATACTAATACTTCATATTGGGATTTAATAGACAACAACCCATCAAAAATAACCTCTGCAGTTAGCTCTGCAAAACCATCTATCTCTGCAATGCTAGCTATTGAAAGGCTAAAGACTTCATCAATTGAATAATTTTTTAATAAATTTTCACAATTACCCATTCCAAGTCTATGAACACCAAAAGCGGCCAAGAAACGCCAATCTTCAATACTTTCTTGACGTGATCTTTGAAGTTGATTAATAAGGTTTTGAGAGGTTTTTTCACCAAAACCCATAGAAACTAATTCATCTATATTAAGAAGATAAATATCACTTACTTGGCGTATTCCTCCATCATATAATTTTTGAATCGTTGCATGTCCGAATCCATCATTGTTGCCCAAGATTCGAAAAAAATAGATCATCTTGCCAACCACCTGATCTGGGCAATCATTTGCATTGGAACACATCAAAAAATCTGAGTCCCATATTAATAGAGAATTGCAGCTCGGACAGTTCAAAGGTATATCAACTTCTGCAGTTTTAAGAACCTTATTTATTTTAGGAATAACCATCCCACTTCGGGTTAACTCAATAATACTTCCAGCACCTAGACCTTGCTCTTTGACAAGCCCATAGTGATGACCAGTTGCCCTATAAATAGTCGCGCCGCTTAATTGAGTTGGCTCCAACTCTGCAACAGGGGTTATCTTTCCAGTCCTTCCTACTTGAGCCGTCACTGAAATAACTTTAACTTGTGCTTTTTCCTTATTTTCTTTGTAGGCAATCTGCCAGCGATGGAACTTACGATTTGAACCCATAAATTCTTTTAATTCAGGATTGACAATTTCAAAGACTACCCCATCAATATCAAAATCAACACCCTCCTCAAGCTTAATTACTATATCTAAGAATTGATTTTTGAAATCATCAATATTCCCCTTCCAAAATGGCAGTTGCTTGAAAGGAACAAATAAAGCCGCCTTTGCATCAATTGCATCTCTAGCAAACTTATCTAATTCTTTTTCCTTAATGAGACTTGCTTGAAAATTTCTAGGATACTCAAAATCATTACTTAAATGGTCTTCAAAGTAGCTCCTCTTAACAACAATCTCTCCAGGGCCTTGACCTCTTTCACTATCATTTAAAATACCAAGACCTCTTTGAAACACTCTGCTAATATCACTTCCCTTATTACCATCACCTCGAGTATAGAGTTTTTTTCCATCGTCATAACCGGCAAATCCGTCTAATTTTGCAGTCCCTTTTATTTGAATTTCAGATAGTTGGACATTTATTTCTTCAGAAAATTTTGATATTCTTTCAAGCCACTTCTCGACCTCCTTCCAAGTATAGGCCTTGTCCGTTGATAGCATTTTTTCTGGGAGCTTAATTTTTTCATCTGAAAATCCTTCACTTTCAGATTCAACCTTTTGAAGAAAGGGTTGATGGGGCAGCCTTTTTTGAAGCTCAGGAATAAAAATGAAGTCGTAATTTTCATCGGAAACTATAGGGCTTCCGCTTCGATAACTATCATTAGCTAGAATACAGAACTCAAGTAAATCTGAATCAGACAGATCACTAACCAATAAACTCTCGTCGACAATGTCTTGAACTTGTTTTTCTGTCAGCATGATTTATTAAAATCTAGCTTGAATTTAACACAGTTAAAATTTTGATGCAATTTGATTGAATAGTTCTTTACTGTAGCTAATAGTCTTCTGATCATCATCCTCACTAAGATCCACAAAAATAACTTTTGTCTGGGAGTTGGTGTCTTCTTTCAAAATCAATTGATAGGTTTTTGTAACTGATGCCGTAGCAAGAAGTTTAGAAAAGAACCCTTTATTAGGAGTTACATTGATAAAGTAACTACCCTCTAACGGGTCGCGGTCATCAATATCAACACCAAGTTCATCAAGCGCCCAACCTAGCAGCTGCCATGATTCATTTTTATCAAATGAAAATACTAGAGAGGCATAACCATTTTCTGATTCAACGATAAAAACATCAACTTCATTATTTTCTGAACCTGATTGTATTTTTGTTATTGCATCTGACCTATCATTGCCCAAAAATACCATTAACTGAAGAAGCATTTCAGTCTCTAGCTCAACATCCTTATCTCTTGGCTGCCAAACCTTAGTTGTTCCACTCACCACTTCACCAATTGAACTTAATGTTAAATAAACTTCTGATTGCGTCGCATTTGCAATTGGCTCAATTCGAATTCTATATTTATCAGCAATCGGCAGTCCATATTGGGTCGCTAATAATTTTGAAAGTGAAGCTCTTATTTTGCCTAAAGACTTATCAGGCACATTTGTTTCTATTTCTAAGAAATCAGTTTCTAGCATTCCAATTTTCTGATTTTCCTTTTCAATTTTAAATCCATATGAACGAAAAAAATCTTTGGATAAAACCCATACCTCCCTTGGAGGAAGATCAACTAGGAGCCATCGACGATACTTATCTCGCTTTACTTCAACATTTTGAACTCTTGCTAGTAAATCATTATTATCATCATTTTCAATTACATCAGTAAATGAACTTTGAGAACTTGGTGCTGTAAGATCTGGGGGTATTATTAGTGATTCAACACTTTGATCACTTTCATAGTTTAAATTTTTACTCCCTATTCCAAAACTTTTTACTGGATCAGCAACCTTTGAACAGCTTGCTAAAATTAAACTCATTAAAGCTATTATTAAATAATTTACAATTTTCATATTAAACCTAATTCCTTTAAATCATTTTCAAGCACTACTCTACATTGTTTTGATAACTCAAGCAATGGCAATCTTATCCCTCTATCACACATACCCATTTTATGAAGAGCCCATTTAACAGGTATTGGATTTGACTCAATAAATAAATTTTTATGAAGACCTGAGAGCGCTTCATCTAACTGATTAGCAAGCTCAGCATTTCCAGCAATAGCTGCTAGATATGCTTTTTGAAGCTCATTTGGAGTAACGTTAGCAGTAACTGAAATACCACCATGACCCCCCAAAAGAATAAAATCGATCGCCGTCGCATCATCACCCGTAAGCAGTAAAAAATCTTCAGGACACTTTACAACAAGCTGTTTAATAACCGAAAGGTCTCCCGTAGCATCCTTAATTCCGATAATATTTGAAATTTCTGAGAGTCTTGAAGTGGTATCAACTGACATGTCGACTGCCGTTCTTCCAGGAACATTGTAAAGGATTTGATCAATGCTAACACTTTCAGCTATCAATTTAAAGTGTTGAAATAGCCCCTCTTGAGTCGGCTTATTGTAATAAGGCGTAACAAGTAAACAGGCATCAGCGCCGAAATTTTTAGCCTCCTGAGTGAGCTCAATAGCCTCAGAAGTCGAGTTTGCCCCAGTCCCAGCAATAATTGGAATCCTTCTAGCAGCATATTTGATCGTATGATCTAATATCTTAAGATGCTCTTTAACACCGACAGTCGCCGATTCACCAGTCGTTCCAACCGAAACTATTGAACTTGTTCCAGCATCAATATGGAACTCGATGAGGTTATCTAGTGATTCATAATCAACACTCCCATCGTCAAACATTGGTGTTATCAGTGCAACATTTGAGCCAACAAAGGAGCGATTTTTATTCATAAATTGATTTATTCAAAATGTAGCTAAAATTATATACGATTGGCCTTCTAATAACAATTCAAGGGTCTACTTTAATACAAGAATTTAATTCGATAAAAGATCAGGTCTTTTTTTTCTTGTCTTGTGTTTAGCTTGCTCAAGTCGCCAAGCATCAATCTTAGCTTGATTTCCACTCAATAAAACCTCAGGAACAACATCTCCATCAATACTTTCTGGTCTTGTATAGTGCGGGTAATCAAGTAAATTATTGACAAATGAGTCGCTCAATGAGTCTTTATTACCCAAAACATTTGGCAAGCGCCTACTAACTGAATCTATTAGTACCATTGCAGCCAACTCACCACCACTAATAACATAATCACCAATTGATACTTCTAAATCAACATCATTCTCAATGATTCTCTCATCAACGCCCTCGTATCGCCCACAAAGAAGTGTTAATGACTCAAAGGATGATAATTTCTCAACCAAATTTTGATTTAATGGCTCACCCTGCGGAGATAGATAGATAACTTTAGTTTTTGGCTCTTGCTCCTTTATTTTTTTGATGCAATCCCTGATTGGCCTGACCTGCATAACCATTCCAGCCCCGCCCCCATAGGCCTTATCATCAACATTTTTGTACTTATTCTCACTAAAATCTCGAAGCTGCCATTCATTAATCGATATGATTGACTTCTTGATAGCTCTCGCAATAACACCTTCCTCTTTGATTGCCGAGAACATTTCAGGAAAAAGGGTGATGATGTCAAATCTCATACGAAATCAGAACTAAGAGAATATATTTCTGAGCACTTGGTAATAAATCTCACTTAAGTCATCAAGGTCTTGAACTAAAACTGATTCATTAATCTGATGAATCGTAGCGTTGACAGGCCCAAGCTCTACGACCTGAGTTCCCTCTTGAGCAATAAATCTTCCATCCGAAGTCCCACCTGAGGTTGACAGCTCAGTATCAATACCCTTAGTTTTTTTAATCGCCTCGACGCAAGCACTAACCAGCTCACCTTTTGGCGTTAAAAATGGGTAGCCAGAATGAGACCACTCTATGGAGTAATCAAGGTTGTGTAAATCAAGAATTTCATGGACTTTTTTTTGTAAATTCTCTTTATTGGTCTCTGTGGAGTAACGAAAATTAAATTTAATATGAGCGTCTCCAGGAATAACGTTTGTTACGCCATCTCCTGAATGCATATTTGAAATTTGAAAAGAGGTTGCTGGAAAATAGTCATTGCCATTATCCCACTCTTGATTACAGAGATCATCAAGCGCAGGAGAAACAAGATGTATAGGGTTTTTAGCTAAATGAGGGTATGCAACATGGCCCTGCTTTCCATTAACCTTCAAAACACCATTTAGTGACCCTCTTCTTCCATTTTTAATTACATCCCCAGTAGAAGAAGTAGAAGAAGGCTCCCCTAATAAACAGTAATCAATCTTTTGTTCATTTGCTTTGAGATAATCCATAACCTTTACTGTTCCATTTACTGCAACGCCCTCTTCATCAGAAGTGATTAAAAAGGCAATTCTACCTTTATGATTTGGATTTTCTTTTATAAATTTTTCAGTTGCGGTAACCATTGAAGCAAGCCCACCTTTCATATCTGCTGCGCCTCTACCATAAAGATATCCATCTTTTATTGTCGGTTCAAATGGCTTAGTATTCCACGCATTTTCATCACCTGCAGGGACAACATCCGTATGCCCTGCAAAGGCAAATAAAGGCCCACTATCTCCATGAACTGCCCAAAAATTATCAACATCCCCAAATTTAAGCGGGTGTATTTCAAAGCCCATTCTTTTAAGTCTATCAATCATTATCGCCTGACAACCAAGATCATCAGGGGTGATTGAAGGTTTATTTATAAGAGATTTTGCTAATTCTAATGTATTACTCATGATGACTATTTTACTTGTAAATTTAATACCGTACCCAGAGCCTCTTCGATTATATTTCTATCCGGATGATCATTAGACATAAGGTAAAGTGCTTTCTCCCAAAACTCAATAGCACCATCAAGATCGCCTCCATGGGCCGCAACGATGCCTGAAAAATATAAAACTTGAATTGACTGTGGATCAAGGCTCAACGCTTCTTCGATCAAAACTTTGGACTTACCATCAAATTGCCCATCTTGACTAGCAGCTATAGCGCTTGCAAATTGGAGCAACAAGTCAATATCTTTCGAATTTATTAAGTATGCCCTCTCGAATGCCTCGATTGATTCATTAATATTGCCAATACCGATTTGAGCTAAGCCCAACATTTTTAATGCTTGAAAATCACCTGGATTCTTCTCTATAAAACTCTGAAGCCTCTCGATGCTATCACCCATACTCAATGGCTCTGAAAGAGAATTCCCAGATGGAATCATTTTTGGCGCTAATTGAGAATATATTCCTAGAGATAGAATGCCAAAAGTTAAAATAATTGCGAGTGTCCATGGTAAAGGCTTAATTGCTATGCTTTTCTTTGTATCAGGCCTTAGTTCAGTCGCTAAAGTATTAACGATTTCAGATTCAGCAGCCTGGTATTGGTCATCCGCTATAAGGCCTTGGTTTATGTCTGAAATAAGCTCATCCTGTCTTTGCTGATTAATAGCGATGTTGGACTCGTCAGCGCTAATATTCTGACTGATTGGTCTAAATAGAAACCAGGCAAAAAACGCACATGACAATGCAATCATTATTATAAATTGCCAAGCTAGAATCACGATTTAACTCTCAAAAAGTAACGTCTATCGATGGCAGCAAAAAGAGCCCCAAGTGCAATCATTAGGCCACCTAACCATATCCAACGAACAAGCGGCTTATAATATATTCTGACACTCCAAGCCCCACCTCCCAAGCCCTCGCCGAGTGCAACGTAGAGGTCTCTTGTGATTGAGGGATCAATCGATGCTTCAGTCATTGGCATGCCTGTTTGGTAATAACGTTTTTCAGGGCTTAGCTGAGCTACTTTTTTTGTATTTTTAAAGACAGTAATATCCCCAATAAAGCCAGAGTAGTTCTCTTTTGAATGAGGGCTCACGCCATTAAAAACAAAGTCATGTCCAGCTATCGTTTGAGTTTCTCCAATATTCATCTTGATATCTTTTTCAATACCAAGTTGAGTTGTCACTGTCGCTCCGAGGACAAAAACAGCAATTCCAAGATGCGCAATAATCATTCCAATGAATGACATAGAAGGCTTTGCTTTAGATCGCAGTCTTTTTATGAATAAAACCAAGACATGATTAACGACCCATATGAATAGACCAACTGCAACTGTAACAAAAATATTGTCCGTGATGAAAACCCAGGACAGGAAAGTTAATAGAACAACACAGATCCATTCAAACTTTAATAAATTAAAAACCCTTGATAATGAATCTTTCTTCCAACGCACATAAGGAAATACTGCTAGCGCGATTACTCCAGGAATCATAATGGGCACAAAAACTGCATTGAAATAGGGTGCTCCAACTGAAATTTTTCCAAGGTTGAGGGTATCGAGAATGAGCGGATAAAGCGTGCCCAAAAGAACACTTAACATCGCAGTTACAAGCAAAATGTTGTTAATAAGAAGCCCCATCTCCCTTGAGAGTAATGAAAATGGATTGCTCTGTTGTAATAAGCTAGAGCGCCATGTATAGAGAATCAATGACCCTCCAATCACAACGAATAAAAAGATAAGAATAAAGAGTCCCCTTGTTGGGTCGGTTGCAAAAGCATGAACTGACGTTAGAACCCCAGAGCGAACAAGAAATGTTCCTAGCAGGCTTAAAGAAAAGCCTCCAATGGCCAAAAGTACAGTCCACTGTTTGAAAGCACCACGCTTCTCACTCACACTTAGAGAGTGAACAAGCGCCGTTGCAACAAGCCAAGGCATGAATGATGCATTTTCCACAGGATCCCAAAACCACCAACCTCCCCAACCAAGCTCGTAATAGGCCCACCAACTTCCAAGCGTTATGCCGACGGTTAAAAAAGACCAGGAAACTAAGGCCCATGGCCGAGTCCATCTAATCCATGTGCTGTCAAGCTGTCCTCGTATGAGGGCAGACAATACAAAAGCAAATGGAATAGCTAGCCCTACATAACCCATATAGAGCATAGGAGGATGAACCGCCAAACCAAAGTCTTGAAGAAGAGGGTTAAGCTCTCGACCCTCAAGTGGCGGCATCATTAAGCGCTCAAAAGGGTTAGATGTAAAGAGAAGAAAAAGTAAAAATCCAAAACTTATAGCGCCCAGAACCACAAGTGTTTGATTAATTAAGTCTGACGGAATTCTTTTTGAAAAAATTGAAACAGCAACTGTCCATAGAGACAAAACAAATACCCATAAAAGCAAAGATCCCTCATGTGAACCCCACACAGCTGATGCTTTAAATAGCAATGGAAGCTGAGTGTTTGAATTATCAGCAACATATTTAACTGAAAAATCATTACTCAGAAATGCACTCATCAAAACAAAGAAGGCTAATGCAATCCAAAAACCTTGTGCCCAAACTAAAGGCCTTGCAAGCTGAGCAAGCGAAGTCTTATTTTGATAGAGCCCAATCGAAGGAACAACTATCAAAAGTACTGAAATAATTAGCGAAAGAACAAGTGCAAAATGTCCAACCTCAATCAACATATAGCCATACTTTTATTGTGTTTTTTAGAGCTAATATTTTACAGGATTTCTTAAGTTTAATCTCATTACCCGAGGTTAAACTTATAAGTAATATATAAGAAAAATTACAATGACTGACCACTCACTCATAATATGATATAATTTAATATAATAAAAACTGCATTAGAGAGCTTAACTTGGAAATTATTTTTACAATACTAAATATCATAAAATATCTGATTTATATTCTATTAGCGCTAGCTATTGTTGTTTTTATTTTTCTCACAGTATCGCCAGCTTTTGGTGGCACTCCAGATAAGGAAACTCAAAAAACTATTGAAGATTCTCAAAATTTTGTTGAAGGAAAATTCCAAAATATAAAAACAAACTATACTAATTTTCGAGCATCAGAAAAAAAAGCAACTTTCAAGGATTGGTTTTCACCTCCCAAAGATAAAAACCCTCTAAAACCGCTGCCAACAATAAAATTTAATAACAAAGAATTAACAGAGGGTAAATTTTCATGGTTTGGGCACTCTACACTCATTATGAAAACTGAAGATTTAGTCGTTATGACTGACCCTGTTTTTAACAGAGCCTCACCTCTGCCATCATTCAACTCTAACAGTAAAAGTAGCTTCTTTAATGGAAAGCCATTTGAATTTGAAAATCCGATATTAATTGATGATCTTCCAAAGGTCGATGTTGTCATTATTTCTCATGATCACTACGATCATCTTGACTCAAAAGCAATTAAAGACTTATCAGACCTAGTAGATCATTTTATTGTGCCCTTAGGTGTTGGAGCTCATCTTGAAAGATGGGGGGTAATTAAAAATAAAATTACTGAGCTTGACTGGTATGAAAGCAAGAACTATAAAGATATTGAATTTACCTTTACGCCTGCGCTTCACTTTAGTGGCCGAGGGGTGTTCAATGGCAACTCAACTTTATGGGGCTCTTGGGTTGTTAGATCAAAATCATTAAGTGCTTATTTCAGTGGAGATGGTGGATACTCAGAGACGTTTAAAAAATTAGGTGATGAGTATGGGCCTTTTGACATTGCCTTTATTGAGAATGGTGCATACAACGTTGACTGGTCGAACGTTCATATGTATCCAGATGAGGCAGTTCAAGCTAGTATCGACTTAAAAGCAGAAATCCTTTTCCCAATCCATTGGTCAAAATTTGATTTATCAATTCATCCCTGGGATGAGCCAATTATTCGAATCACTAAAGAGGCTGCAAAAAAGAATGTCAATCTTGCAACGCCAATGATTGGTGAAATATTTGAGTTAAATGATATACCTAAAAAACCTTGGTGGAAAAAACTAAGAAATTAAGCTTGCATTATTAAAGGAAAAAAATGAAGAAAGAAAATTGGAATGAATCAAATATCCCTGATCAATCAGGCAAAATTTTTATAGTGACTGGACCAACGAGCGGCCTTGGTGAGGAAACAGCTAGAGTTCTTTCTCGAAAAAATGCTACCGTCATTATGGCTGCTAGAAATATTAAAAAAGCTGAGTCTGTAGCAAAAGAAATTCTTGCTGAAAATAAAAATGCAAAGATAGACATTGAAGAACTAGATTTATCAAGCCTTGAATCAATCAGTCTCTTCTCTCAATCTATTAATAAAAAATATAAGACTCTAGATTGCCTTATCAATAACGCTGGCATTATGGCCTGCCCTTATTCAAAAACGAAAGATGGATTTGAGATCCAGATGGGTACGAATCATTTGGGCCATTTTGCTTTAACAGGTCAGTTGATTTCTCTTTTAAAAAAGACACCAAATTCACGAGTTGTTAATGTATCTAGTATTGCTCACACCTCTGGAAATATTGATTTTGATGACCTTAATTGGGAAAAAAGAAAATACAGAACTTGGAGCGCCTACAGTGACACCAAGTTAGCTAATTTGTATTTTACGTATGAACTCTCACGTAAACTTAGGAAAGATAAAGGCAGTCCAATCATTTTAGCGTCTCATCCTGGCTGGACGGCAACTGACCTCCAAAGATACTCAGGTGTTGCTAATTTTATGAATATTTTTCTTGGTCAGAAAGTAAATATAGGAGCTCTTGGAGGCCTTAGAGCTGCAACAGATCAAACTGTCAAGTCAAATGATTATTTTGGCTCTCCATCCATGGGCGGTATGAAAGGTCACCCTGTCTTGGTTAAGTCAAACGAACTATCGTATAATACAGATAACGCAAAAAAACTTTGGAAACTATCTGAAGAATTAACTGGAGTAAGATATGACTAATAATAATGCTCTCGACCAAAGATAAAATTTTTCAAAGTGCTCTAGAGCTTTTTGCTAGTCAAGGCATTCAAGTGACTTCAACTGCGCAAATTAGTAAAAAAGCGGGAGTTGCCTCTGGAACGCTTTTTGTTCACTTCAAATCAAAGCAAGAGCTTATTGACACAATATACATTAGCATCAAAAAGAATGCTTTTGCTGACTTAAATGGAAATATGCCCAATGATTCAAGCGTAAAAGTTCAATTCAAAGAAGCTTCTCGAAAAATTATTGAGTATTTTTTAACTAATTACAATGAGTTTATATTTTTAGGTTTAGTGGATATCGACCCCATGGTCTCTGAAGAAGCAAGAGCAATAGGCTTCAAAAATTTTGAAAAGTCAATGACTGATATGAAACAATTCTTTAAAGAAGGTTATTTTAGAGATATTGATTTTGATCTACTTATGCAAATCAGCTGGTCAACAACAGAGACGATTATTAAAAACCTAAAGTTAAGAAATCTTAACAAGCCAAGTGAAAGTGAGCTTAATATAATCTGGGATATTATGAAAAAGAGCCCCTAAGAGCTCTCTTAATTGATTTGTTTTTGGTGCGGAAGGAGAGACTCGAACTCTCACGTCTTGCGACACTGGAACCTAAATCCAGCGTGTCTACCAATTCCACCACTCCCGCGAAGAATTCTGAATTATACCCAAATATATTAAAGTTTTTTTATTAAGAAATAGATTTAATTATTTAATTGCCATACCAATTCAACTTTTCATTAAGCTTAACAACCTCACCCACAATCATCAAGGTTGGTGCATGAATATCTTCTCTTTCTAATAAATCTGGTAATTCAATCAGCGATGAAATATAAACCTTTTGCTCAGGCATCGTTCCTTTTTCAATAATAGCAATAGGCATGTCTTTATCCATACCGTATTCCATAAGTTTCTCACAGATATAATTAGCACCACTTAAAGCCATATAGAAAACAATAGTTTGCTGATCAATGATGAACTCTTCCCATGGGAGGTTGGTTGTGCCATTCTTTAGGTGAGCAGTTACAAATCTACAGGACTGAGAATAATCTCTATGGGTGAGAGGAATACCAGCATAGGAAGAGCAACCTGAGGCGGCAGTAATTCCTGGGACTACCTGGAATGGTATCCCATGCTCAGATAGAGACTCTATCTCTTCACCACCTCTTCCAAAAATAAAAGGGTCGCCACCTTTTAAGCGGCAAACCCTCTTACCTGACTTTGCAAGCTCAACTAACTGATCATTAATGTCAACCTGCTTAGTTGATTTATCACTGCCGCCCTTTTTACCGACATAGATAAGCTCAGAGTCTCTTCGAACCAGCTCCATTACCCCTTTAGAAACTAGGCGATCATAAAGAACAACATCAGCCTGTTGAATTAATCTCAAAGCCTTAAAGGTCAATAAATCAGGGTCTCCTGGCCCAGCTCCAACCAAATAGACCTCACCTAAATCCATCTCCACTGAATCATCAAGCTGCCTTTGTATGTCTTCCTTCGCTTCACTAATTCGACCTGAAAAAACTTTCTCAGCAATAACACCGGAAAATACAGCTTCCCAAAAAGCCCTTCTGTCCTTGATTGTTGAAAAATGATCTTTAACTTTCTGTCTGTATTCACCTGCAATATCAGCCAATATGCCATAGGCACTTGGAATGACTGTCTCTAATTTTGCCCTAATAATTCTAGATAAGACAGGAGCCTTGCCAGATGACGACACTGCAATAATTAAGGGAGATCGATCAACGATAGAGGGCATTATGAAGCTTGATAACTCCGGTGAATCAACAACGTTGACTGGAATTTTTTTAACTTGTGCGATTGCAGAAATAGATGAATTAACCGATGAGTCATCTGTTGCTGCGATAATGATTGAGTAATCCTTAATATCTGTTTGATCAAAACTTTTATTAATTAAGGTTATATGCCCATCCTTAGAAAGATTTTTTATGCCCCTGGAAAATGATGGCGAGAGACAGTCAACCTTGGCCTTCGCTTTTAATAATAGATTAATTTTTCTGAGAGCAATATCTCCACCTCCTATTACTATGCAAGGCTTTTTTCTTATGTTAATAAAAATAGGAAGGTGATCCATAGCATTAATACGATTGTAAATAGATGAGGCTGACTTATTGGTTAGTAGCGGATTATAGTAAAATATTCTATAACTGAGTATTTTTTATACTAAAAGATATTAATATTTCTTAAATAGATATAATTTTAGCAAAATATTTTATATTTAGTGATTATGTAAGTTCAAGAATTTTCTAACGAAGGGTACTGAGATAGCCTTTTTAGCTTGCAGGGACGCTTTATCTAAATCATTTAATGTTGCTAGTAGTAACTTTAAATCTCGTGAATAGTTCTTAAATAAGTATTCATAAACGCCTGAGTTAATAGATAAGTTTCTCTGACCCATCTGACTATCAATTACTCTCATTATTAACTCGTCATTAAGCTCTTCAAGCTTATAAACAGCTGCTAAACTGAGTCGTGTTTTGATATCCTTCATAACCTCCAAATCAGATGGCAGGCTATCTGCACTAACAAGGATTAAAATTTGGCTCTGTCTCGCTTGGTTATATAAATCAAAAAATATTTCTTGATTCTTACTAGAAATTAAATGGACATTATCAAAGCTAATAAAATGCACTTGATCAATAAAGTCTAAAATATGCTCAGGAAAGGGATCACTACAGTCAATATAAATCGCATTTTTATCTAACTCCAATGCCTTCAATACTGCTCCTTGAAGGACATGAGTCTTGCCTTGACCTGACGCTCCGTAAATAAAGACCTCTGAAGAATTTTCATCAAGAAATAATTGATTTATTAATCTTAAGAGTTCTTTATTAGCAACAAAACATTCCAGAAGCATTGATGTGTTGAGACTAATTGGTAAGCCAAGTTGATTCATTTTTTTGTCTCTTGCAAGATGAATTTCTTAACCCAAAGAAGGCCATAATCTGCCCCACTTAAAGCTGTCGAAGTCGCCACTATGGTAAAGACCATCTCTTGAATACCATCTATTCCAATGTAGAGCTCAATAAGCAGTAAGTATAAAACCAGGGTAATTTGTAGTACAGTATTTACTTTACTGATGAGACTTGGTTCTAATAAGTCACTATCAGCGCTCTCCTCTCCAAGGAAATAACCCAATGCGCCAGCAATGATAATAACATCACGAACAAAAATAATCATAAGTAGCCATAATGGAAGAACTCCAACCCAATAAAGAGTTATAAAAGTGCAAGTTAGTAAGATCTTGTCAGCAACCGGATCTAAAATCGAACCTAGTCTTGACTGCAAATAAAACTGTTTTGCAATCCAGCCATCTAAAGCATCAGTAATGCCTGCAACTAAAAATAACAGTATTGTCAGAAGATACTGCTCTTTTAGTAGTGCTATAACTACGGGAACTGTTAAAATAATGCGTATTATTGAAAGCGCATTGGGTAGCATCGAATAGCTCATTATTTTGCTTGATTTAATCCTTTTTTTAAGACCTTAATTATACGGAAAACAACATGTCGTCATTGACTTATAAGGACTCGGGAGTTGATATCACCAAAGGTAATCAGCTCATTGATAAGATCAAACCCATTGCAAAATCAACTTTAAGGCCTGGCGTTTTGGCTGGACTAGGCGGCTTTGGCGCAATGTTTGAAATTCCTTTAGATAGATACAAAAACCCAGTTTTAATTTCTGGCACGGATGGCGTTGGAACAAAGCTTATGGTTGCAGAGATGCTTAAAAAACATGATACGATTGGCATTGATTTAGTGGCAATGTGTGTTAATGACTTGATTGTTCAAGGTGCAGAGCCTTTGTTCTTTTTAGATTACTATGCTACGGGCTCTCTGAATACAGAGATAGCCACTTCTGTTATTGAAGGGATTGGAGAGGGATGCCGCCTCTCTGGCTGTTCATTAATTGGAGGCGAAACTGCTGAAATGCCAGGCATGTACAAGGGTGAGGAATATGATTTGGCTGGATTTTGTGTTGGAATTGTTGAAAAAGATCACATCATTGATGGCTCAAAGGTCAATTTAGGCGATCATATTATTGCACTCGGCTCCTCTGGGCCCCATTCTAATGGATATTCATTAATCAGAAAGGTTTTAGAAAAGACGCAGCCAACTCAAAAACAACTCAATTTATTAATTGAGCCTACCAAAATCTATGTTAAATCTATTCTATCGCTTATTCACAGTATCCCAGTTCACGCGATATCTCATATCACGGGTGGTGGCCTTCTTGAAAATATACCGAGAGTGCTTCCTGATCATTTAGCAGCAAAACTCGACTCAAATTCATGGGATATGCCAGAAATCTTTAACTGGCTTCAAAGTGAGGGCAATATAGATATTAATGAAATGTACCGAGTACTTAACTGCGGTGTTGGAATGGTTGTTATTGTTCCAAAAGAATCATCTAATAGTGCCATTGAACTTTTAAATGCATCTGGTGAAAATGCCTGGCTTATTGGAGAGGTGACTAACTCGACAGGCGAACAGGTCTTTATCTAGCTGTAATGAGGGCTGTCATTTTAATCTCAGGTAATGGCTCTAACCTTCAATCCCTCATTGATGAAGCTAGAAAGATTGACCTCGAAATATGCTCAGTCATTAGTAATAAGGAAAATGCTTTTGGTCTAAAGCGGGCAGAACGTGCTAATATTATGACGCATTTTGTTGATCCTCATCGCTTCAAATCTAGAGAAGACTTTGATAAAAAACTCATTACAATAATTGATGAGCTTGATATTAACCTCATTGTTCTAGCTGGCTATATGAAGATTCTTTCATCTGATTTTATTAATCATTTTTCTGGAAAAATTCTTAATATACATCCCTCGCTACTACCAAAATTTCCAGGACTTAATACGCATCAAAAGGCAATTGATGCCAAAGAGAAATACCACGGTGCAAGTGTTCATTTTGCAACAGAAGAGTTGGATGGTGGTCCAGTAATCAGCCAAGAAATTGTTAAAATTGACTCTATAGACACAAAAGAATCTCTCGCTCAAAAAGTTCTAGAAAAGGAGCATATTCTTTATCCAAGAGTGATTCATTGGTATACTCAAAATAGACTCAAACTAATTAATAATGACTGTGTAGAGCTTGACGGAAAAACCTTATGAAAAAAATTACCCTCCTATTTTTAAGCCTTATATTTACGAATTCTCTAGCACTTTCTCCCTATATTGGAAGCTACCAGCTCTATGCAGATACAAAAATGGGAAACCTGCAAATTGGATCAGCCGTTCTAAATCTAGAAATGATTGATAGTGAGTTTACATTTACAACTGAAGCCAAAACAGAGTCACTTTGGAAGGCTTTATATGACTACTCAAGGTCTGAAAAAAGTACTGGCAATGAGACTGATGGCCAGATAATCAATAAGTATTTTAGTGTTACTGAAAAAATAAAGGATGAAGTCAGAAAAGATTACGAAATAACAATTGTTACTGATAAAAATTACGCATTATCAAGCACAGGTGAGGAATTTGAAATCAAACCGGGCCTTCTTGTTGACCCACTTAGTGTTTATCTTGCGCTATCAAATGATATGCTTAATAATCCAAATCAATCAGAATTTACCTACCAAGTAGTTGATCAAGATGGCGTCAAGTATCTAAAATTTATTGTGGATGGGCAAGAAAATGTCTCTATCAATGATCGTAACATTGAAACAGTTCGAGTCACTTGTGAGGAATTAGAGCTTACCCTTAACTTATCAGTTGAAGATAACTTTCAACCTGTTCGAATTCACAAGGTCAATGGCAAGACTGAATTTACAATGCTTTTAATCGAGTTCATGAGCTAAATACTATAGGTGCTCTTTTAAAAATTGGCCCGTAAATGAACTTTTATTGATCGCAACCTCTTCAGGAGTTCCATAAGCAATTATTTCACCACCTTTATTACCGCCTTCAGGTCCCAAATCGACAATCCAGTCGGCCGTTTTAATGACATCAAGGTTATGCTCAATAATCACGATAGTATTGTTTCGTTCTCTCAGTCTAAAAATAACAGAGAGTAACTGCTTAATATCATGAAAATGAAGCCCACTGGTTGGCTCATCAAGGATGTAGAGTGTTTGACCAGTGTCTGATTTTGAGAGCTCTTTGGCTAGCTTTATACGCTGAGCTTCACCACCAGAGAGTGTAGTCGCATTTTGGCCAAGCGTTATGTATGAAAGTCCAACATCCATTAGTGTCTGAATTTTTTGATTAATCTTAGGTATTGCCTGAAAAAATTCTAGTGCATCTTCAACGGTCATCTCTAAAACTTCAGCAATTGACTTGCCTTTGTATTTAATCTCTAAGGTCTCTCTATTGTATCTGTGTCCACTGCATATATCACATGAAACATAAACATCAGGGAGAAAGTGCATTTCGACTTTAATCAGTCCATCGCCCTTACAGGCTTCACATCTACCACCCTTAACATTAAAACTAAATCGTCCCGACTTGTATCCTCTGGATCTTGACTCTAGTGTAAGCGCGAATAAATCACGTATTAAAGTAAATACGCCTGTGTAGGTCGCAGGGTTAGATCTTGGTGTTCTTCCGATAGGACTCTGATTAATGTTTACCACCTTGTCAAAAAGCTCCATTCCCTTTACCTCTTTGAATGGTGCGATATCAGTTTGAGCACCATTTAAAGTAAAAGCTGCCAGTTCATATAGTGTGTTATTGATTAGTGTTGATTTTCCCGAACCCGAAACGCCAGTAATGCAAGTCAGCACACCCACTGGAATCCTTAAATCAACATTTTTCAAATTATTACCACTTGCTCCAATAATCTCAAGCCAGCCATTTGATTTTTTTCGATTCTTAGGAATGCTAATTTCTAATCGTCCACTTAAATAATCACCAGTCAGTGATTTAGTGTTTGCAATGACGACATCAGGAGAGCCACTTGCTACAATTTTGCCGCCATGGATACCGGCACCTGGTCCAATATCCACAACATAGTCAGCCTGTCTGATAGCATCTTCATCATGCTCTACAACAATAACAGTATTACCTAGATCTCTGAGATAAGTTAAAGTGTCTAATAATTTTTGATTATCTCTTTGATGAAGACCAATCGATGGCTCATCGAGAACATATAGAACACCTATTAAACCCGCCCCTATCTGAGATGCCAGTCTAATCCTTTGGGCTTCACCCCCTGAAAGGGAGTTAGCTTTTCGCTCAAGATTAAGATAGTCTAAACCGACATTAATTAAGAAGTGTAATCGCTGAGAAATCTCGTTAAGAATTTTGCTTGCAATTTCACCGCGTTGACCATCGAGCTCTAACGTCTCAAAAAATTCAAATACCTGGTCGATTGTTAATTTAGTCAAATCAGAAATATTTTTTTCATCAATAAACACATTCCTTGCTGATGCATTTAATCGATCACCATGGCAACTTGCACAAGGCTTGCTGATTACGTACCTTGAAAGATCCTCTCTAACTGAACGAATCTCGCTATCAGCATAACGGCGCATCATCCTTGGGATAATTCCTTCAAAGGGCTTCTTTCTACTAGACCAACCTCGCCTTCCTTTTATCTTTGAAAAGTCAATTGATTGACTTCCACTCCCATAAAGAATAATTTGCTTATGCTCGTCAGACAATTCATTGAAGGGGGTGGCCACGCTAAAATTATAAAAGTTACCAACCAGTGTGAGCATTTGATAGAAGTAGGCATTACTTTTACTCCATCCATAAACCGCGCCGTCTTCTAGGCTTAATTCAGGATTAGCTACCACTCTGTCCTCATCAAACACATCTTTTACACCCAAGCCATCACAAGTTTCACAGGCTCCAACTGGATTATTGAATGAGAAGAGTCTAGGCTCCAATTCATTTAAAGAGTAGCCGCAATGGACACATGAAAATTTTGCTGAAAATGTTAGCTCCTTCCAATCACTAAACGATTCCATAGGGCTCACAATTGCGATGCCAGAGCTCATATTGAGGGCTGTTTCTAATGACTCTGACAACCTTGACGATATGTCCTGCCTTACTTTTAATCGATCAACTACAATCTCAATAGTGTGGTTTTTGTTTCCATCGAGCTCAGAAGTCTCCTCAAGAAACTCAACCACTCCATCGATGCGCGCCCTCAGGAAACCTTCGTGAGAAAGCTCTTGGAGGAGCTTGAGATGACTACCTTTTCTATTTCTCACAATAGGGGCTAGAATCATAATTTTTGAATCTTCTGGGAGCTCTAAAATAGAGTCGACCATCTGTGAAATAGTTTGTGCTTGAAGCTCATCGCCATGGTCTGGACATCTTGGAGAGCCCACTCTGGCAAACAAAAGTCTAAGGTAGTCATAAATTTCTGTGATGGTTCCAACAGTCGATCGAGGATTGTGTGATGTCGCCTTTTGTTCGATAGATATAGCTGGCGAGAGACCTTCAATGTGATCCACATCAGGCTTTTCCATGAGTGATAAAAACTGTCTTGCGTATGCAGATAGTGACTCCACATATCTTCTCTGACCTTCAGCATAAATAGTATCAAAAGCCAATGAAGATTTACCAGATCCAGAGAGTCCAGTTATCACAACCAACTTGTTTCTAGGTATGCTTACATCTATATTTTTTAAGTTATGGACCTTGGCTCCACGGATACTAATTGAATCCATAATCTCAATAATTTTATGATGGACAAAGGGTTCATTATACTCATGCCTTGTGTAAAATCACAATTTTGTATTGAATTCTTAGCACATGGTTTCCTATCGTCGAATCTTACTAAAACTGAGTGGTGAAGCATTATCAGGTAATAGTCAAAATATAGACACTGACATGCTTAAGAAGGTTGTCACGATTGTACAATCTGCCCTTGATCTTGGCGTTGAAGTTGCTATTGTTGTTGGTGGTGGAAATTTATATAGAGGTGCTACTCTAGCAGAAGAAGGAATGAATAAAATCACTGGTGATCATATAGGGATGCTTGCTACAGTTATGAACGCTCTTGCTCTTTCAGATGCCTTTGATAGAAACAAAATACCTTCAATGGTCATGTCAGGCTTTCCAATTGGTGGCGGAGTATGTGAGCCGTTTAATCATAATCAAGCTAAAGAGGAGCTGTCCAGTGGTAAGGTAATTATTTTCTCAGCTGGAACTGGAAGTCCATGTTTCACAACAGATACTGCCGCTGCGTTAAGAGCAGTTGAAATTGGTGCTGATATTGTATTTAAGGCGACAAAAGTAGATGGTATATATTCAAGCGACCCCCTAAAAGATTCATCAGCTATTAAATTTGACTCAGTCAGCTTTGACTCAGCTATTGAACAAAATATTCAAGTTATGGATACTGCTGCTTTTGCGCTCTGCAGAGATAACAATATCAGAATTTGTGTTTTTAGTATGCTAGAGGATAATTATGCTCTTGCTAATATAATTAATGGTCAGTCAATTGGGACGATGGTCAGTCAAAATGGAGAATAAAGATGGTAAATGAAATTCATAGTGATGCTAATAGTCGAATGGATAAATCTTTATCTTCTCTCGAAAATGACTTTAGTAAAATACGTGCAGGAAGGGCTCATCCATCTTTATTGGAGCAAATCACAGTTGAATATTATGGTGCAATGGTTCCACTATCGCAAGTGTCAAACATAAGCACTGAAGATTCTAGAACACTTAAGGTTTCACCTTGGGAGAAAGATATGGTTGGCCCTATTGAGAAAGCAATTATGACCTCTGACCTAGGCCTGAACCCTAATACGCAAGGACAAGTATTGAGGATTCCACTTCCGCCTCTAACCGAAGAAAGAAGAAAAGAACTCGTAAGAGTTGTAAGGGATGAAGCTGAAAATGCAAGAGTTGCAATAAGAAATATAAGAAGAGATGCAATCTCTGACTTTAGGGAGCTACTAAAAGAAAAGGACATCTCTGAAGATGAAGCCCATAGAGCAGAAGATCATGTCCAAAAAATTACTGATCAACATATCGGATCAATTGACAAAGCTCTCAGTGATAAAGAAAGCTCGTTGCTAGAGATTTAAGCTACCTATCTCAAGTTTGCTCTATCTTTTAGAGCCTACACAGTCTATATATTTTTGCCACCTGTTGGCTGTGAACTCTGTTCCATAGTTAGTTTGTGGGCCAACGTTCCCCAAATATCCGCCCGCTAAAGCTTTTTTGAAAAGCTCGATATTGCTTTCAGACAACCCTAAGTTTACTTTACAGAAGTCATGAATAGCCTCTGTTACTATTTCTCCTGAGATAGTTCCAACAAATGCTTCCTCCTCTAGCTTTGCGGTTGCTTCCTTTATGAGTTCATCAGAAATTGATGACTTATATTCTCCTGATAAATTAAAGTCCTCTAATTCAACTAATAGGTCGTCCATAATCTTTGTCACCCTCTTGTCGTAAGCTAACTTGGCCTGGTAGGCTGCAGTAGAGGATGCGGCGGCAGCCTTTTCTTCCTCAAGTTTCTGAAGGAAGGCATCTAGTGCAACTTGTCTTGCCATTTCTTCTTCGATTTCTGCCATCATCTCTTGAGCAGCAAGTTCTGCTTCTAGTTTCGCTTCGAAAGCAGCAAG
>JGI24921J38492_100553_pt1 | contig 39977 bp, 38 predicted proteins | sample LinPFosmplate9_FD_38492 | JGI IMG/M metagenome (IMG submission 38492)
TGCAGGTCGACTCTAGAGGATCCCACCACTACTTTTGAAGTAGAACGGATGATCAGCATAGACTCCACTCTCTGCTTGGTAAGCATTTGAAGAATTGAACCTTACCCCGAGTAAGGAGTGGTGAGCAACAAAAAGAAGAAAGATGACAATCAATGGGAGGGATAGGTGTGCGTTGATGGTGTGTTGCATTGGCGTCACGGGGGTCGCCGCGCTTATGGTCTTGATGCTGGTCGACATGGCAAACTCGATATATAGGTGTCCCCTCGGACTGGACGGGTGGAGCGTCGAGATGACGCAGACGAGAGACAACTACAGTATATCCTTTGAGTCAGAGGAAATACAGTATCTAGGAAACGGAGCGAACTACTTCGAGTTGGGCAATACACAATTTGGACGAATAAGCAATGGGACATGGCCAACGTGGGACGTTGTGCATGACGGTACAGCCGAGGGGAGTCTGTTTAGCGATGAGAAGAAACATTTGTATTGGGCAGTCGTGCCGGGTCTTGTACTCAAAGTAACGGGAGAGAACACACCGGAAGTAAGAATAACGAAACACGGGCGACGATTGGGTTCGTTTGACACCACCTCAACTCTTCAATCCGAGTTTCGACTGTGTGTAGCAAACAACGCAACCAAGTTGGAGAAGCATTTAGTGGCGGCTGTGGCGATCACCTATGTCAAACGCAGTCAAAAATGAAGGAAAATCAAGAGAAAGACGTCAGTATAGTGGTGCTTTTTTCTACCTATAGTTTAAGTAATGCCGAGATCACAGATAATTGGTGCAGGGATCGTAGGTATGAGTAACCGAATTAGAGCCAACGGACCTCAAGGTGGGGGTGACAAGCTACAGGGGCTCCCACCCATTCGCAACATGCTATCACCCTTAGTCCCTTTTGTGCGTACGCGAGCAGATGGTGAAAACCGTAATGTCGTCTTTTGTATTAATCAGCTTAGTGGAGGCGTAGGCGCGAAGCGGGGCCAGTTCGGACCAGGAAACAGGGGCGGAGGGGGGCAAACAGGTGGATGCGGCGGCCCTCGATGGAACGGGGCGTTGAGATTTGTCAGCAACACCGACTCCAGTGGCGTATCCTATATATCAGCTATATGGTTTAAGATCAAGATTGGGAATAGGATTCTCTACACACAGATAGACACTGGGAGTATTTATACGTTGGTAGAATCGCCTTTGAATTGTCAAGACCAGAAACGCTCTTCTTTCTACTACGGGCAGGGCGAGGTAATCTATTGTGATGATCGAAAAAACCTGAGCTTCCTCTCGGATTTGACAAACGACGAGATTACCTATGACAATTTCAGTATAGGCACCGGTACAGGTGTAGGCTTTGGCCCAGGGTGCAGTTCCGTCATGGGACTAAGTGCCAATATATCTCAGGGCGTCGCTACCCTGTCGAACAGCACATTCAATCCAACCTTGTCGACCTCTATAAGTCAGTTCCAACGCATGTTTCACGACACTTTCAAAACCGATTTCAGATTTATGTCATTCGAGTGGGATGAGGGAGGGGAGGGCACAACGCCTGGTGGGAACGTGTGTTTTTCAACTGGGATTAGGACACCACCTAATGTTTCGCTCGCTTTACATCCAGCCCCTACTACAGGATATGGTTATACCGCATCCATAAAGGAGATACAGTTCGTAGTCGGTGATGAAGTAAAGAAAAGGCTAGTAGAAGAGCTAGGTGTACTCTATCTGGAAGTCGGGGAGACGAGAAACTCTGTTGGAACGTCAATGGCTTCGTTCTTTGATACGGGGACGACCGTACCGATGGTCGTGCTTGACGGGGACGTTAATTTACTGAGTGATACGGTCGGCAGCGCGGGTATGCTTATCTCTTTCACTGGGTTGCCATTTGACAAGTTCAGAATGTTTTTCAAAGAAGAGAGTCAACCTCTGGTCATAGAGATACCTAGTGCTCTCGCGTCAGCTTCATTGATGCCGGAAGTAACAGACTTCGATAATGCGGATAGGCTCTTAGTTGTTGTTGGCATAAGTGCCCTATCACAATATAACTTTAGTATAGAGTTTGCAGATGTAAACACAGCTAGCCATATCCACTTTTCTGACAGGCCGGGTGCTCGCTCAGAATATTGACTAGCTAAGGAACCAGTGACGCATCCTTTCCATTGTCAAACGCAGTCAAAAATGAAGAAAAAATACGAATAAGAATGTCAGAAGCAACATCTTTTTCCCGGGCCGTTACTTAACATAGATAACGATTCCGCCGAACCTTGTCTCGTCCGCGTAACACCGCTCCCCTTTGATGAAACACACGTGGTTTTTGCCCTCCACGCGCTCCCCATTCACTTCTGTAACTGAAACGAACCCTCCCCAAGGTCCTTCATTGAAGAAGTCAATGCTGTTCCCTTCTGAGTCCACCGGAGGGCTTTCCTGTCTGCACGACAGACATACGAGCGTCGGGTAGCGGGGCCACGCGTCGCCATCCCTATTACAACACGTTAGCCCACACTTCTGGGTATCGTTGCCGGCCATTGCTTTCGTTTGCTTTATGTATGCCGAGAAACAGTATTGATATCAATTTTCTTCTGAAGTAAAATTGATTAGGTTGTTGTGTCTAGAGGAAGACAACACCGGTAAGAAATGAGCGACGATCTCTGGCTGCCCCGCGGCTATCGCGCAGTGGAGAATAAAAGCCCGGTTCCTGGCGATCGGGCGATGACGAAGGTGCAGATGGGGGCGTGGCTCGCCAACTCCCCCTGTACTGTTGAAAAGTCCATTGGGCCCAACAACTTCATAGTGCGCATGGGCGACGAGACCAAACACATCACGTGTCGGAGAGACCTGGTCTTCATAGCGAAGGACGAGTAGCAAGCAGCAAGCAGCAAGCTCCAGTGTTAGCGCATTCACCTTTTTCTTCCGTTATAGCATAATGAAGTTGGACAATCTTCATTTTGCGTTGATTGCGATTGTCGTTCTTTTGGTGGTCTTGTGTGGGCGAGACCTTGTCGAAGGGAATAGTTCGGGCCCGCCATCATCGTGTGACGAAACATGCCCCGCCGACGCGCACAAAAGTGCGTGCGAAGCGCTCAAATACGATGCATCGTGCAGCGGCTTCCAGACGGAGGACCGGGCATGCAAATGGGACGCCGCCGACCGCACATGCACAGCGGTCGCGGGAAGCGGTGCGCAAGGAACGAGTCAATGCCCCCTCACCTCCAACCAAAATAAAACAGACTGCGAAGCCGTCACCGGGTGGGAGTACATCGTGAGGGGGGGAAAGCCGAAATGTAAGTGGTGTGGGGCGAAACCGAAAGGAGATCAATGTGTAGCCCGCGCGGAACTGACCGGGGACCAGTGCCCCTGACAATGACCCCCGGAAATGAGAAGAGGCAGGAAGTCTTTAAGAAAGAACAAGTCCCAATGGGATAGTCAGACTACTCCTCCACAGTCTCAAGTCCCTTGTGCCCCACAACAAACATGCGCTCCATCACCTTGTTCGACCTGCCGCTGAGGTTCCTACACCCCTTAAAAGTATCATAGGGTATCTCGACCACATCATGTGTATAGTCGGCCAATATTCCACGCCATTCATTATTCGTGATGATCCCCTCGTCGTTATAGGAGATCACCACGTACTTTGCCTTCGCCATACAGGCCGCCACGAGCCGCGCCATCTCCGCCGCAGCACGTCCTCGTTGATTGTATGCGGACTTCTGCCAATCAGCAGGTATCCCCGATACCTTCGACACCTGTTCGGGGCGCGTGTTTGACGCAATGACATTCAACATGAAGTAATTGCTACCGTACGGATGCTGATTATAAGGCGGATCGAGATATATCACGTCTAATCGCTCCGCGACTTGGCCGATGAAGTCCCGGGCGTCTCCAAGACCACACGTAGCCAATGCAGTGTTCTCGCCACTCCGCCACACCGGCACCCTTAGCTGTATCGGATGCATGATACGCCCTAGTGCGCACCGCCCCCTCCCTCCGAAGCATCCGACGCCCCTTTCATCCTTGTAGAAGCCTTTGAATACACCCGCTGTGTTCGCATGAATGCTCGCCTTGATGAGTAGCGGGACCAGGCAATGTACTCGGAGTGTCTCATGGACGCTTTCATCGATGTAGGCACGCAAGGTATCGATGATCAACGCGTTCTCCCTAGTATAGAAGCATCTTTCACCATCTTGGACGTTCTCGGTGTCGGCGGGGGCGTACATGTCGCTTACGATCCCGGGTTGAAATGGGCCCTCTCGCGCGAGGCGGTTCATGATGCCGATGTGGCGTGCGATGAGTATCTGGTCGCCAGCAGTGGGAGTGTGTAGGAAGCACTGTGACATGAGGTGCGCATAGGGTTCAAGGTCATTAGTGTAGACATGGGACGAGATGTTAGCTAGGGCGCGCGCGACGACGCCGGAGCCGGTGAATAGGTCTGCCGTGCGGAGAAGTGGTGCGCCGATTTTGCCCTTCAACTGCCCTATAACGTTCATGATGTGCGATACAAGCTTGCGTTTATTCCCGATACACGTAAGCATAGATTGATGGACAAATGCGGACCCATCGTCTTCCATTACTTGCTTCTTTGTAATTAGAAAAGAGTTTTGGCATTAGATCAATTTTCGCTTGATCGCCGCATTACACTACGTCATCATCGGCATCCTCGTCTTCATAGATCACCTTGACGTCGTGCCATCCCTTCTTGTAGGCGCCGTACTTTTTGTCCATGTAGTCAGTGACTTCGCGCCCCTTGGGTGGATTGCGTCCGTAGTTGGTCACATACCATTGCTTGAACGTCTCCATGAGCTCTGTCTTCTTGATGCTTTTGCCCTTCGCCTCTTCGATTTTGTCGCGTGAGAACTCGGCTAGGTAGTCCTGACCCTCCCTGTACTGGTCGCTGCTGGCTAGTACCATTGGGCAGTCTTTTACGATCCCTTGTGCTTCGAACGCCCTATGCACTAACATGCTCATGAATACGGGCGCCCATCTCTGGAACTTAGCATTGAGTCGTTTGTCGACTTCAAACTGGTGTGGATAGTCGCTCTTTGGAAACCGGCGCTCGTCGCCGAAGGGTTTCTCTACGAACTTCGACTGGAAGTCACAAAGACGGATGCGACGCCAAGTGCCGTCGTCATTGCTTGTGATGTCGAATAGCGTATTGGTACATACAACAAGTTTGAACTGTGGAGTGAATGTGACCGAGTCTTTGAAGAGAGCGCGAGCTTGAATGGGGTCTCCACCAGTGATTTCCTTCATGATGCCCTCATTGATTTTGTCGCCTTTGCTGGGTTCTTGCATGACAGCATATCTGGTGCCCATGAGCTGCATGACCTCTGACGATGTGCCACCGATGCTGTTTCTCTTCTGCGTCACCAGCGTAATAGGGACAGTGCCCTTATAAGTGCCGAACGCCTTTGCCATCAGTTCAACAAGCATTGTCTTGCCATTGGCGCCGGAGCCCAGATAGATGTTGAACGTTTGGTTTTCGTTGGTCCCGATACAGACAGATGCACAATGATCCCACATATATCGCCGCAGTTCGGGAGCGGGAAATAGCTCATCCATAAACTTAACCACTTCTGCGGCCGTCTCGGCGTGTCGGCCATCGAGAAGAGCAGCTCGCGGGAGATACTCGATGTTGGTGCACTTGGAGATGTAGTCGTCCGGACGGCCCTTGCGATGCTTCATTTCTTTGAAGTCAACAACACAGTTCCCGAAACACAGTAAGTAGGGGTTTGTGTCGAGTTTCTCGATAAAGTCGCGATCGTAGAAGAGTTCTCTCGCCTCCCGCATGATGTTGTTTTTCTGTACTGTCCGTTTCAGTATAGTACAGATGTCGGATAGGATGTTTGACCGCTTCATGAGCGCGTTCCACTTGTCGTCACCGCTTACATGCTGATGCATCTGATCGATGCATATGCGCGTGCTATCGGTATACTTGTCGTGGACTTGCTTCGAGATGAGTAGTCGCAACGTGCTACCACTGTCGATTTCAAACCACCGCATGCCCTTGTACTCGTACCATATGTTCCCCTTGATACTCGCACACACAAATCGATCTTTGAACATGTGGTAGAGGACGTTTGCCAAATCGAACTCCGTAGCCCCGTTGAGCGTCTCTTCCATGAAGTAGCTAACTGTCACCTTTTTCACCTCAAGGTATTTAACGGGCGCATCAGTCTTAGACCAGTAGATAATAGATGCGAGTTTAAGACCTTCTTTGCTGTCATACGCAAAGCTTTTCCACTTGTCACACAGTCCCGGCACATCGGCAAACGTGAAACCGTCTTGTTGACTGCTGAACTTAATGAAAGATAGCAGCAGGCGATCGGGATCAGTGTTCTTCAATGCCCATCCCACGCGTATCCACTTGTTATACGAGCCGGCACCGTAGTAGGATTCTGGCAATGTCATAGCGTATTGGTGTGCTTCCTTGACTTCGTAGTCAACGGCCCTAATACTATCGAAGAGTTGTTCGAGTGCCTCGTCGAGTTCTTTGACATTCGATATCTGGTCAGCGGTGCAGCTGTTGTCTCCACTAGCGACGCGGAGCTTCACTTTGCTGCGTGACTTGCGCACTCCACCCGACTTAAGCTGGGCTGTGATGCGCTCGTGCTCATCGGTTAGCTCGTCTTTAACAGGGCACAATATGCCCTCTTTCGAGCGCGCGGACATCAGCGGTAGGATTTCTTTAGTGTCCAGAGAGCCGATCAATTTTTCATCCAGCGTCCATGCCTCATCGTCACCATCGTACGCGACTTCAAACACGTATTTGAGTTCGTAGGCCTTGTTCCCAGGCTTTCTGGACCCGTACACCTGCCAGTTAACGCATCCCTGGGTGATCCCCTCGTCAAACACCTCGTTCCAGCTGTTCTGCAGCGGTAACTCGCCCTCGTTAGTTCCTCTGAGCCAAACAGTCTCGATGTTCGTCATCACTGCGCGTCGAAGCATGATCTGTGCAGCCCGCGTCATCTGCAAGGTCATGACCATGTGAATGCCGTCCTTTGTCACTTCCTCGAGCATGTTCACGGTAGGTTTCTCGGCCACGTATATAGTAAACGTGTCTTCGACCGAGAGGTCCATCAGCTCGGTTATCTTATCGATGTAGAGCGTGATGAGATCAACTACATGGTCCTTGGTGTGCACTCGTCTCTCGACGTTGGGCGGGAAACGCATATCCACATCCACGAGGAGCAGCCCCTGTGTCGCCAACTGACGCTCGGTCAGGAACTCCTGGTTCTTTTTCACGAAGACATGGTTATAATAGGTCTCCCAGAAGGTGTCCATGTCGTCGTCAGGGATACAGTAAGACCCACCGAACACGTGCAAGTCCTTATTACCTATACGCGTGTGCGTGTGGGCGCCCGCATCTCCACTCCGTTTACCATTTAAGTAGCCGTCCCACGCTGACCTGGCTCGGGAGCTTGACATTTCCAGTTGGATACTATACTAGAAGAATATTTATCTCAATTTTATACCGAACGTAAAGAGCCTCCGATGGATTTTCCGTTTTTGGAGGAATAAACAGCTACATGGACATAAAAGGAGAGTGGACTATCATGCATGGCGAGTGGAGGTGGGAAAAGTGAACCAACCTTTGTGAGCAGAAATGCTGCGCGTCGATTGGTTAGGGATGTGAGAGACGTTATGGTGAGTCCTCTCGACGGCGAGGGGATTTACTATCAGCATGATCCGGAGGATATGTTGAAGGGGTACGCGATGATTGTTGGGCCTCCAGATACGGCATACGAGGATGGTTTCTATCTGTTCACTTTCGAGTTTGGCGGCGATTATCCCGATAAGCCCCCGGTGGTGAGGTATTGGACGAATGACGGAGACACCCGTTTTAACCCTAACCTGTATAAGTCGGGAAAGGTGTGCGTATCGATTTTGAATACGTGGAAGGGCGAGCAGTGGTCGGGTTGTCAGAACATTCGGAGTGTGTTGCTGACGCTTTGCACGTTGTTGAACGACAATCCGCTTTTGAACGAGCCGGGTGTGGCGGCGGAGCATCCGGATGTCCCTAAGTATAGGGATATCATACGATACAAGAACGTACAGTGGTCTATGCTGAAGCAGTTACGTGCGCTGCACGCGAGTGTCGAGAAGGATCGCATAGTTCAAGACTGGGCGGTGGGGTTCTTTGGCGACACGATGAGAAGGTTGTTCCTGGATCGGTTTGACAGGATACGGCGGCGGACTATCGCGAATGGGGTGGCGTTTCACGACAATGCAGATATGGCTACATGGGAGACGTCGCGGCTGCAATGTCGAGTTTATGGTGCTATGTGGGCCGAGATTGCCTACGCGGACTTGCTAGACGACCTGATGATCGTGCGGGCGGAGTTGTGCTCTGGCGATGACGATGACACGGGATAGACACACACCTACTATATTGAAGGGACGGTTCTTGTAAAGGTTCACCATTGTATTCAAGTGGTCGCTTATGGATTCGCGTTTATTTGGAAAATGGCTTTAGAGCATAATGGTATGGTTTTCGTTATTCCCTCGATAATGTTGTTACCATACGAAAAATGTGCCCCGCCCCTCAATCTCTTATTGCTGGCCGGCCAGGCTTCGCTCGGGTGCAAGGACGAAAAATATAAGCTATCGTTCTACTATAGGTCGTATGAGCGGGCGCAGTTCCCCATTATCCCAGACTCTGACGGGCTGTGAAGCCGAAAAAATAGCGCGAGAGCACAGGCGACTTCTAGACGAGGATATAAGAGAACAGCATCGCAAGTGCGAGAAGGAAAAGTTTTCCGAACTCAGCCAGTTTTTCCCGGACGGTCCGGGTCACACTCTAGATGATCTCCTTCGAGCCCTCTTTGACTATAGTATCAAGAAAAGGAGAACCGGACCCTCGTTTCTCACCTTCCGAGAGTTCTTAAACATGTTTCCGCGGGACACCGAGGCAGGGGGGGTCAAACGCCGACCGCACGTGTTTGAAGCCCTGTGTAGGTTACTCCTCGCATTTAACTTCGAGGGGGGCGACCCCGGACTTGGCGGGGCCGAGAAGCGCTTCTACGATGGCATCGAAGGATACAAAGCCCGAAAGGAAGGGGGAGCGACGAGGCCAGTAGACATCTTGAAGAAGAAGATTAACGAAGGCTCTGCCGAAGGGGCCGTGGACATCTTTATACATGTGAAGGCAGGGGATGTACAGCGTATGGAGAAGAACAAACCGAGTTGCGAGGACCACTATGGAGAGGAGGGAGGGAAGGAGGAGAAAGAACTTTTCATTCTCATCCAAAACAAGTACTTTGACCAAGAGAAGCCATCCGCCGATAGGTACGATGTCAACAAGATAGCAACCCGGGCCGACAGAATGAAGAAAGACATAATGCTCGGCCGGTCCGCGTCTGAGAGTGAGGATGTCGAATACCGTATCGTTCTCATGGTGAACGACAGGGAAAGATTAGAGCAGAAGATAAGAAGGTCGCGTCACGAGGACTTCGGACTGGTCTCTAAGATTTACGGCAACCAGGACATTGATACTTGGTTTCAGTCGCTACTCAGTAGCATCGATCAGTTCACACGCGGTCAAGACGTGGAGAGTAGAGTGAAGGTTCGGGAACTGTACGACAAGTACAAGCGTGAAGAGTTGAAAGTGGAGAGGGACAGAAGTCGATTACAGCCCCTGCGATTGGAGTTCCACCAGGATTTAATCGTCAGCACGACCGAATCGTTCTACAACGAACAGGATAGACGCGCCTTCATCTGGGGAGCTGTTCCCCGAAGCGGGAAGTCATACATGATAGGTGGTCTTATCGACAGAAGAAGGAGGGAGACGGGCGGAAATAATGTGCTGCTCGTGCTTGGCGCGAAAACTGAGACGGAGGAGCAATTCGCTGAGCTGTTTAGATCGTATAGCAACTTCGAAGACTACCGCGTCGCCACGAAGAAAGATCATATTGAGCCAGGGAAGAAGCACATATTGATCCTTAGCCAGGAGAAGATGAAGTTAGAGAAGAGCACGTTTAACTATCCGGGCATTCTAGAGAAAGGCAGAAGCATCGACCTATACTTCGATGAGATACACAAGGGTGGTTCGACGGACAAGGCGAAAACCAAGATCGTAGAGGGACTAGCGACCGCCGGAGTGGAAGTGTCCATTTTTGTGATGGTCACGGCAACATACGCCCGTCCTAACGTCCGTTACTCCTCTCAGGACCGGATGCCTCTGGTCCTTAACTGGTCGTACGAGCAACAGCAGTTGATGAAGCAAATAGAGAACCTTGACGTTAGGGCCAGCTTCGAAGCGGCGGTGACTACCGGCGCGGACGAGCGCGAACGTGAGCTGAGGGAGAGAGTGTTGGAAGACGTGTTCGAGAGGGCTGAACGTAGAATTGGGCAATCGTACCTCCGCGTTATAGCGGAACAATACAAGGGCAATCCAGAACTTGTTATCGTCCAGCCCTTCATTGCCGCCAACAAGAGCCCCCGGGAGGTACTGGGACTGGACTCTGGCACGGCGGAGGAGAGTGCGAAGCCGTTCAATGTTAGTGAAGACTTGTTCCAGCTGCGGTGCACGGCCATCTCGAAGGACAAAACCGAGCTTGGAAACCGAACTAGCATATTCCGCGATAACGGCAGGATTGAGCGGTTACTGAAGTTCATCGGCAGACGAACGAGCGATGACAAACTCGATCCGAATAGCGTTTATGGAACTCTGAGGAGCCAGTATGGCTACAACGTGACCGATCGCCACACAGAGCTCTGGTTCTTACCGGATAGGGACTTATACAGGGAAGCGGACGGAGCCGAGTGCCGAAAGAGGGCGGGGGGAAAGTCGTACAAGACGGATCCTTCGCCGGACGAAGACGCAGCGAGTGGTTCCCAGGGGAATCCCGGCCTTCCCAATATTGAGCCGCTTACCCGTGGACTGGCCCTGAACCTGATGCACGACGACTTCTTCAAGTCGCACTACCATGTCGCCATCGTCAGTAACCAGATGATGGACTCGTATGGCGGCGAAGGGCATTTGGCTTTCTACCGGAGGCTCTACGGCAAGTCGATCAGCCAGTATCCGGGAAAAAAGTCTGTCAAGGCATGGATAAAAGGGAAAGAGGAGGAAGCGTACCAAGCAGGGAAGTCGCTCATAGTCCTGACCGGTTCTATGTTGCGACTTGGAATAAGTCTGCCGTGTGCCGACGTCGCTTTCAACTTCGACAACGTTAAGTCAATAGATCATAACTACCAGACGATGTTCCGAGTCTTAACCCCGAGGGATACGAAGCAGTACGGGTTCTATTTCGACTTTAATCCACAAAGGGCCATAACTTTCCTGTATCAGTATGATGCTACGTACGGGAGCGGTTCAAAGGCCGAGGACATCGAAGGTGGAGTGGAGGCCCTTCATTCCTTGCTTTCTTTGTTCAACTACAACGGGTTCACCATAGTGCGAGAGGATTCCGCGGCGATGTTAGGGCTGTACGACAGTCTGATAACGAAGCTAAAGTTAGACAGGGACGAGTATGTGGAACGCACGATAAATCTTGAGAACAGGAAGAAGGTTATACTGAGCGTTATCGCTGCCCTGCGCGGCAAGCTTGGCCCACTGGAGGAGGCGTTCAGGCTGCTGGGAAAAGCAAACGCCTCCCGGCTAAAGCCTATGATGCTAACCCTCAAAAAAGGGGTGCTGCGCGCCCCAATGAGCACGAGGGGTGTGCGCGCCGGCGAGGGACCAGAGGACAGTGGCGAGGAGGCGGATGATCCTCTGGAGTCGGACGCAACTAGAGAGATACAACTAAACGACATGATATCCTTCCTTGGGATATTCTACCAGGAGTATGGTAACTGTCAAAGCATGGTAGAGTGCTTGGATGAGCTGATTGCTAGCTCAGAGAAGCGTGCGAAAATCTGTGACTGCACCCAGGAGGCATTCGACGCACTTGGCTGCTACTGGGACCGCCTCGGCACCTTTGGTGGTGGCGACGCAGCGGAACGAAACGAGAAGTACATCGGTGTGTTGAAGTTCGTGCGTTCGTTCATGGAGAGCAAAGACTCATCGCAAGCGGGGTATCGGAACACCTTAAATCAAATATTCAGTAGTATTAAGAGCGATATGTCCAGAAGGACCACAGGCGGCAAAGCTGGCCTTATCTTCAGTTCGTCGTATGAAGACATAGTAGATGTGATACACAAATACCTCCCCATTCGCACGGAGGAGAAGGGCAAGTTCGGGGAAGTGTTCACGCCTCCCTCACTCATCAATGATATGTTCGACAAGCTGCCCGCTTCCGCTTGGAGCAATCCGAATTGGAAGTGGCTTGACCCCGCGAACGGGATTGGGAACTTCCCTATGATCGCGTTTGAACGCCTCAATGAAGGGCTGAAAACAAAGATGCCCGACGAGACGAAACGCAAGGAGCACATAGTGAAAAAGATGTTATACATGGTGGAGCTCAACGAGAAGAATGTTGCGGTCTCGCGCAAAATATTTGGCAAGGATGCGAATATCTACTGTGGTGACTTCCTCGAGGACAAGGAAGGGTGGAAGAGGAAGTTCGGCGGTGATAGCTTCGACGTCGTTATGGGCAATCCGCCGTATAACAAGGAAAAAGGGACAGGGGAGACGGGGGGCGTACCCTCCTTGTGGCCAGCGTTTGTAAATGAGTCGTTAGTTGTCCTAAAGGAAGGTGGATATCTAGTATTCGTCCACCCGGCTGGCTGGAGGAAGCCAGAAGGTGGTGAAGGGAGGACGCGGGGCCTGTTCGAGACCATGACCAAAGAAAACACTATGAAATACCTAGAGATCCATAATGCAGCCGACGGAAAAAAACTGTTCGGTGCAGGCACTCGCTACGACTGGTACATAATACAGAAGAAGCCCAACAAAGGCGAGACTACAGTGGTCAAACAAGAAGACGGGAAGACAATCGAAAGACAACTGGGACCATTAGTATTCCTCCCGAACCTCGACATTCACAAGACACTATCGCTGTTTGAAACCGCGCCTGACAATAAGGATAATGTTATATATTCTCGCGGTCAGTTCGGTTCGGATCGCACGGGCTGGGTGTCACTAATCGAGAGCGCGGAGTTCAAGTATCCGTTGGTGAACAGTACTGCTCGGGGGGCCAAGAACCCAAGGTATTACAGTAACACTAAGACACCACCCGTGAAGCTTTTCAAGAAAATGTTTGGAGTATCCAAGGTCATATACGGTGAGACGGGTGGCACACCAATTGTGGACATCCAGGGTAAATATGGTATGACCCAGCATGCCTTTGCACTGAAGGCGTCTACAAAGGCAGAAGCAGACAAGATAGCCGAGGCGTTGAAGAGTGTGGTTTTCCAGGACATGCTGGCGAAGGCACTGACGTTCACCAACTATGCAGTGGATTGGAGACTGTTCACCTATCTGAAGCCAGAGTGGTACAACGACGTACTCGCGATGGCTGGGAAGACGCGAAAGACGCGGAAGCTTAGGGTAGTGCAACATACCTCCCCGAGAACCCGTAAATCGAGCGCCTCTCCGAAAAGGCCGCGTCGGGGCGGTCCCCCTGCAACGAAGACGGGCGGACACGCCGGTAGAAAGACAACTAAGCGCAAGAACATTGCCAAGCGGGGACGAGTTACTCTTAGGAAGCGTTAAGCGCTGGGACGGGATAGACGCACACGCACCTACTATATTGAAGGGACGGTTCTTGTAAAGGTTCACCACTATGTAGGGGCGATCAGAAAAACGCAAAAATATCACTTTTCAAAGGGTGGTAGAAATAATAAAGTTGGACATGAAAAAGTATGTCCAACTTTTGTTTGGGCGATCACTTATAGAATCGCGTTTTTTTGAAAAAGTGACTTTGCAGCATAATGGTCTCGTTTTCTATTTTTCTGCGCGAATGTTGTTACCATAATGAAAAATGTGCCCACTCAACAGATAAAATGTTGTTCTACTGTACATGGAAACTTTAGGAAACACTGGTGTAGTAGAAAGTAGCAAGCATATATACCATTGTTCTGATTGTGACTATACTACGTCTCGTAAGTCCAACTTTGACAAGCATTTGTCAACCGGTAAACACAGCAGGGCTACGATGGTTACAGAACGTAACCATATATGCACCTGTGGAAAGGCTTTCACGTGCAGACAACACCTACATCGCCACAAGAAATCATGCGATGGGGCGAATAAATCCACTGCAAAAGTAGCAGAAGTAGCAGAATGTTTCCAAATGTTTCCTGAAGACCCTACCAGACATGAATGCGGCTGTGGCAATACCTACATGACGAGGAGCGGGCTCTGGAAGCATAAGCGAACTTGCCTACACGCTGTAGGCAATGTCGCGACAGCGACGGTCAACAACGCCGAGGTGCTAGAGGTCTTGCAGTTGCTGCAGTCTAAGATGGATAAGGCGGATGCGAAGATGGATAAGGCGGATGCGAAGATGGATAAAGCAGAGGAGGAGATGAAGAGCATCAAATCGGGGGTACTTACTGCTGTTGCGGCGCCTAAGGTGGTGAACAACTACAACAACATCAACTTGTTTCTTAATGAGAGGTGCAGTGACGCTCCGCCTATCCAGGACTTTGTAGGAAGTATAGTGATAGGGATAGAGGATGTGAACTACGCGTTGGAGAATGGGAAAGCGAATGGCATCGCGAACATCATAGAGAAACGAGTAGAGGAGCTTGGCCTGTACAAGCGCCCGCTTCACTGTACTGATGTCAAACGAGGAACAATGTATGTAAAGGGAACAGAGGGATGGGGCAAAGAGAGCGGCGAAGTGAACAAGCTGATACAAGACGTGAACCATGCACAGGTCAAGGGGATCAAGGTGTGGGAAGGTGAGCATCCGCGCTGCTTCGACGCTGGATATGACAGGGAGAAGGACAAATGGTTCAAGATAGTGAAATGCTTAACGAACGACATTGCAGGGGCACCAGCGCGTAAGATATCGAAGAGATGCTACGAGGTGAGTAAGATAAACCAGGAGGAAATGGTTTGACGTCTGCATCGATGTGTTTCTCTTATCGACTATCGTGTCAATAAGAAAATCTTGCTGCAAGCCTAGACGGTGTAGCCGTCGTAGTAGAGATATATGCGCTCTACCGGTTCTTGCTATAAAATTGAATATGAGGCGCTGAGCAAATAAAGTCACAGCAGTATATAAGCCATGCACTTCTGCACTGAATGTCAGAACATGTACTACCTACGGTTGAACGAGCTGGGTGGTGACAGTCTCACTTACTATTGTAGGAAATGTGGTCACGAGAACGCCGAGTTAGGACCAGATACGATCTGTGTTCTACAGACCAATTTGCAAGGTGGAGAAAAGCAGTACGGGCACGTGATTAATCGGTATACCAAGCTCGACCCGACGCTCCCGCGAACAAACATGATTAAGTGTCCGTCTCAGTCGTGCGCGAGCAACAAGGAAGGTGTCGAGAGAGAGATCATCTACCTGCGCTACGACGACGTGCGGATGAAGTACATGTACCTGTGTGCTCACTGTGACACGACATGGAAGACTGGTGAACAGTCATAGTTGTAAAATTGAATTGGAGGTAGGAAAAGAATGTCATGTAATAGTAGCGATGTCTGACGACGGATATGAGAGCGACGGGCCACCAACCTTCACCTTTCCGAAGCCGGCGGCCGAGGTTGACGATGATAACGGAAGCGTGTGTAGCCTAGATGGCGACGATGCAGCGGGCGGGTCTATTGCCGATAGCGATAGCGGTAGCGACGGCGGTAGCGATACGAATGCCGACGGTAGTGACAGCGATGCCGGTCCCGCGATGTCGGGTGGTGCCTCCGGGGCTGAGGACGATGATGACGCACTCGCCGGCGACGACGACGACGACACAGATGACGACGCGGCAGCACTGGAGAAGTTCGACGAAGAGACGAAGCAGGAATATTTGCTATCGAGGCACCCGGAGGCCCAGGTGCCGAGTTTCGAGGAGGTGCGCGCGCTGTCTAAGATCGTGCGTGATGCGGAAGGCCGCCCAGCGGACCCGCTACACCGGACACAACCAATGTTGACCAAGTATGAGAAGGCACGCGTTCTCGGTGTACGGGCTACTCAACTGGCAAGTGGCGCGGCGCCGTACGTGCAGCTCACGAAGCCGGCTATCAGTGAGTTAATCGTGGCGGAGATGGAGTTGGCGGAGAATAAGCTGCCGTTTATCATTCGGCGACCCCTACCAAATGGCGGGTCTGAATATTGGAAGTTGCAGGATTTAGCGCGAATCTGACTTCCCCGGGCTGTGTGGTTAATAACGTTTTTCTTCACCAACGATTGCCGTGAAGAAAAACAAAGGTGGCGGTGGCGACGCGCCTCATCTAGCATTTCCAGGATGCGCCGCAGTCTAGACATGTGACGAAGCAGGTCATGGGCTCGTCCGCGCTCCTAGTTTGTAGCTGGTAGTAAGTGCATTTCTTCGACTTACACTTGCCGCACGTGAAGTTATCGGTGGAGGCTTCCAGTTTGGGGGCGTATCGGTTCTCATCGCGAATGCGTTTTTCTTCGATCAAGTCGCCCCACCGCTCGGGGTCCATAGCCTGATGAGACATGAAGGCGACCTCATGCGGGCGGATGGACCGTTTCTCCAAGGACTGGCGAATATATTCGCTGTCGAGGTTCCGATGAACCGACCGCCATCGCTGGACATAGATGGCAACAAAGTAGGGGTTGTCCCATCTTTTCACGACGTTGCGGCTAGAAGCCTCGCGGATCGTGTAATTGTATAGTCCTTTCTCCATATTGAGACCGTCCTTGGCAACCGCGTCCGGCAGTCCCGGCAGCCGTTGCGCGATGCTTGCACTGACTTTGCCGCGGAATGTTGGGGGGTCACGAACGACACGCATGGTATTGGTAAGTACCATGTGTATCTACTTTTTATGCGTGTTTCAATTTTAGTCGTCGCTGTACTCATACTCTTCCTCTGAGCACTCTGAGAAAGCATCCACCTCGGCGGCCACCTCGGTGTCGCCCTCGTCGGCGTCTAGTGCCGCGCCCCCATCATCGCTGTCGTCGCCTTCATCGATAACGTCGCCGTCATCATCGTCATCTGAAGAATCGCCGTCTTCTTCGTCCGAGTCACCTGCCGACTCAACGACAAATCCGTCTTTCAAGTACCCCGCCTTTGTTTTCATACCGGCGGGTACATCGGCCAGTTCGTCCTCCTCTTCATCGTCGTCGTCGTTACCCAAGTCCTCGAAGCCCCCGTAGAGTGCCTCATACACCTTTGTCCACGACTTCTTACGTAGGTCCATGCCGGGTATCGGGCTGTCGGCCTCGTCGACCAGCACCACACACATAGTCCCAAAGAACAAAATCGTATCGACCGGTGGCGGCAGCTCAAACTTGTTCTCGTGCCCGGCGCGCCCATCATTCTTTGCCCATAGTTGCGCAAACACGATCTCATCGCCCACCCTCACCTTCCAGGCATGTCGCATGGCAAAGCCATCCGGCTTTCTTAACCCACACTTCTTGTATAGTTGAGAGCAATCTCCCATGTGGTTTTTTTCATTCACTTTCCCAGTTTTCTCGATCGTCACCACCCACGTCATTGAGGTATGGCTAAGCTCTGGTCAATGGGTTTAAATAGTTTGACATAGCTTTATTACCGTGTCAGATTACAGCCATGAATGCAATTCCGCACCGAGCTGTGATGACAAATGTGAAAAATGCACCGAGACTGGCGATGGAGAAGCCGGCGATGTTTAAGAAGGCCAGCTCGCGTGACGAGCGCATGGTGTTCGCCGATAATGTGGTTTGTCGTGTCGTCAGACATGCCGGTGACATATTTGTAATGAAAGAGTTGGAGCTGGTCGACGACGTTACGGAGGATGAGATAGAGATCGGAGACGACACATTTGCATTGGACAATAGCCGCTGGGTAGAGAAAGGGTTTGCTATGCATCTTGCACCTGGGTTTGTGACTGTCAAACGTCGTTACGATACGTACGAAATGGCGGGAAGTCATGTTAAGTTGGTTGTGGTCGTGGAGGGAGGATTGCCCAAGGACTATCATTTTGAGTGCAGGAAGGACATGCCTCTTGATAGTCTGGCGGACGACATGTGTAAAATACTTGGTTTTTTGAGTTAGATGGCGAAGAGTAGAATGAGCCTAGAATATAGTGGAGTGGATGTTCTGGGATTTAGTCCAGACAGCGATAGTATCACTGGTCGTCGTATACTTAAGCCATCAGATATATCTGTTTTTGTTTGACAGCGATGACACTGGGGCGCAGGCGCTTGTCCAGGCGCCGCCTCCCACGATAATTGCACGCGCTCCGCTTGAACCCGCTCCGCTTGAACCCGCTCCGCTTGAACCCGCTCCGCTTGAACCCGCTCCGCTTGAAGCACTACCAGAAGCACAACCAGCGGGGCCAACAGCAGGGCCAACAGCGGGGCCAACAGCAGGGCCAACAGCAGGGCGGGTGCAAGCGGGGTGCGGGGTGCCCCCGCCAGAAGCGCTAGCACTACCAGAAGGGGGCCAAATGACCGGCATGCAGGCCGAACTCCTGTCTTTCCTAGCGGACAGCAAGCGCGGCGCACCGCGCGCCGAGAGTAATCTGGGTGTGACTAGTTTAGATGACTTGCCAGAAGCGCAAGCACTGCCAGTGGATGGGGAAAAGGCCTTAAAGGGGTAGCCCTATATAAATGCAACATTCCGAATGCAAACCTTTGCCATAGGAGCAAGAGATAAGAGCCAATTGTTGAGCAAATGGCGCGATGATAGAGACATGCTTTATGATCGCGGCGTGCCATCGCCGATTCAGGGCGATTTGTACATGTTAGTCCCGAAGGGAAGGAAGTGTTGTTTGTGGTTCACGGGCTTCAGCACCGGCCCAGCATGCTTCATCGTCGAATTGGATCGAGCCGGTTGGCCGACCAATATCGTGCAGGTCGCGTGTTCGTTCGAGCGTGAACTGGCGTTTGACACACTCGTTAGTGGTGTGTTGGTAGATGATCACTGTGATGGGGTAGTGTTTTGTGCTTTGTTGATGCAGATATGGAAGGGTCGCCCGATGCCCCGCGCGCTCGACAAACAGATTGTAGCATTCGAAAGGCTTATGGGGGCTGTCCATCACGACCCTGAGCTGCCGTTGTTGGCGATAGCGTTGCCGGCTATGTGTGACGACCAGACAAAGGTGAAGCAACTGGTGGCGAATAGCCAAGTGGGCGTCCATGGCGTGCGCGTGGCGGATACGGCTCGCAACGCATTTCTTGGTGTGTACCGCGTCACCGAGGAAGATCAACCGTCTTGTGTGGTGGTAGTGAAGCCGGAGATAGAAGAAGATGTGTACTCGCTTTGGAGCGGGGAGAAGATTGGGCACGCGTTAGTGCCGGATTTGAAGACGAGTGTGATGTTGAATGGGTTGTTTCGGAACATCAAGGAAAACAGTAATCTGGATGCGCTGGAAGAGAGTGATGACGAGGATGAGTTCGAGGACATAAGCGAAGATCGGTTTCTTGTTGCGAAAGAGGGGTTCCCAATGGAAGTGAAGTACAGCGTCAGGTTCAAGGGATGGATTCCGATTAAGCGTGTAGATGTGCCTCCTACGCATATCGCTAGATTGAGGGAAATCGAGAGCCATGGAAAAGATAGCGGCAATAGGCGGATATCTGATTTGGTGCGTCAGCGCCAGCAAGGGCAGGGTCAGCAAGGCCAGCACAGGCCGGGCCAGTACCAGCATAGGCAAGGGCAAGGCCAGCATAGGCAAGGCCAGCAAGGCCAGCAAGGCCAGCACGGGCAGGGTCAGCAAGGCCAGCAAGGCCAGCAAGGCCAGCAAGGCCAGCAAGGCCAGCATAGGCAAGGCCAGCAAGGCCAGCATAGGCAAGGCCAGCAAGGGCGCCGCCCGTTCAAACGCAATCAGCCGAGCAAGAGGGTTAGGGGCTATCTTGGTTTTTAACAGGTGACGTATACACTTTTCTTTGCATAGTGTATATGTCTTTGGATTTGGTGAACAGGTTGAACCGGCATTACGCAGATTTCACGGACCCTAATCAGATTACGCAGAAAGGCGTCTTGTGTGCGGACGGTGTGCCTGGTCTCGAAATGGAGGGTGGACGTCGGCGGCACACTAAGAGCCGGAGACCGCGTAGGCGGCACACTAAGAGCCGGAGACACACTAAGAGCCGGAGACACACCAAAAGCCGGAGACACACTAAGAGCCGCAGGCACTCCAAAAGCCGGAGGCACTCCAAAAGCCGGAGACCGCGCAGGCGGCAAAGCCGCAGGCATAGACAGAGAGGCGGCGAAAGGGGTGTCGTGGTCACACAGAACACCCCGGGAGGGACTGGTTTCTACACCGCAAACTTCGACACCCCGAACCTGACTGACTTTTTAGGAGCGCCCTATCTGCCACCGAAGTGGGGTTCTCATGGGCTTTGCAGTTAAGCGAACAATTATAATCTTGTCTCTTCTTATAGTAGACAAGATGGTAAGACACACACGTAGGCATAGTCGCAGACGTGGACGCAGACAAAGCGGGGGATGGGCATTGGCGGGTGCGTCGGAGGTGGTGGAGATTGCCGTCAATCCCTCGTCCGATGAGATGAAGGCGGGCGGCCGTAGTCGCAGGCATAGTCGTGGGCGCAGACAGCGCGGAGGTGAGCCGGCTGCGTTCAACGCGCAGTCTGGGGTGGGACCTTACATGCAGTATGAGTCAAACGTGCCGCTCACTTACGGCTATTCCACGGGAGGAGTGAAGCTAGGTCCGATGGAGTCCAGTTTAGCAAACCCGGCTCCGATATCCCGCTACAACCATTGCAAGGATGCGGACGGGCCTAGCGAGGCGGCGTACCGTGTTAAGAGTGGCGGCCGTCGTCGACGTACTAGACACAGGTCTCGCAAGCATAGGGGTGGCAAGCGCAGCAAGTCCCGTAAGGGCAGCAAGCGCAGCAGGTCTCACAAGCGCAGCCACAAGCGCAGCCACAAGCGCAGCCACAAGTCCCGTAAGGGCGGCAAGCGCAGCCACAAGCGCAGCCACAAGCGCAGCCACAAGTCCCGTAAGGGCGGCAAGCGCAGCAGGTCCCACAAGCGCAGCCACTAAAGGTATGCGCGCCGATCATAACGTGATTAAGCAGCCGCTAGCTTTCTTCGCACCAGCGGCCGACCCTCCGGCAACACTCGGCGCTCGACTTGCGCATTCTAGAGTATCCCACTCCCCGTTACCATACTTAGCTGAATTGGTATGCACAATTGTGTACCTATTCTGCGAATACACCTTCCTCCTCTTTGCCCATTGTCTCATGAACGGCTCGTGCTCGTCTATCACGTCGACGATCAATGGTCGTTCATGCTTCACCCGCAATATGCGTCCCACCGACTGCGTTATATCAGTTTTAGGCGTGACCATAACCAACGTGGTAAGCGTTTTGATGTCCAGCCCCTCTGACGCCATGGCATAAGTAGCCAGAATGATAGTCTTCGCCTCACTCTTCTTCAAGTCGGCCTCCTTCATTCCGCCGATGTAGTAGCCGACACTAGCGATGTTGCGATGTTGGATGGCGTCAAACAGATAGGATAATAGGGCTTTCTGGTGACCCAAAACCATAATCTGCTGGTCGGGTTTTTCCTTCAGTTCTGTCTCCAGTATTTTGAGTAAGAACTCATTTCGCCGGTTGTAGTTACAGAGTTTAGAGATCATAGTGCTGTACTTAGGGTTGCCCCTGTAGTCGATCTCAACCTTGTTAAACTCCGGGTCATCCACGCTGTACGTGATTGCTCTCACTAAGACAGAATCGTTTGCTTTTTGCTTCTCTTTGTATGCGACCTCGCCGAGGAACATCTTAAACACTTTAGTCAAACCATCCTTGCGTTGCATCGTGGCGCTGAGACCCAGCGTGTATGGAGTGACTACGTTACTTAACGCGCGCGAGAAGACCTCAGAGGAAATATGATGCACCTCGTCGACGATTGTCAAACCGAACGTCTCAAAGACTGAGTTAGGATATTCCTTCATGGAAAGTGACTGTAACATCGCGATCACTATATCTTTGTTCTCGATGTCTATGATTTGGCCTTGCAGTTTGCCTATACGCGCGCCAGGAAGGAACTCGTTGATGCGCTCCACCCACTGGTTAAGTAAGAACTCCTTATGAACAATTACTAACGCCTTCGCGCCAAGCTTGGCCGCGATGTACAAAGCACAACACGTTTTCCCCCTGCCGCACGGGATTTCCAGTAGTCCGCCCCCGACATGCGGTTGTGAGACGTGCTGGAGGTACTTATCAACAACAGGAACTTGATAGTCGCGAAGTGAACCGACGAACGCGAGGGAGATGCTCTCATAGTCTGTTAGCTTGTCCTCGCCGGGTGGGCCGAAGTGATCAAGCGCGAAGTAGCGCGGCAAGTATAGCTTATTGGGCGATTCGCGATATACCGGGAACTTCGCTGGCTGAACAGGCGCTTTAGGGATGAATGGTTTGACCGACAATTCATCTCTAATGAACTTTTGTTCTTGCACACTGAGGCTGTTTTTGTAAATAGAGAAGCCGCGCCTACCCAGATAGCTCTTGTAGGCTGAGGGCATACGAGCAATGAAGAATGAGTGCTCATGGATTTAAGCCAGTACGGTAATCAATTTTGGTAGAGGAAAAAAATATAACGAATACATATACGCCATGGACAGCGCCCGAACAGTCATGAAGAAGGGAAGAGAGCATGAGATAGTCATAGGGCTGTTTTTAGCCGCATATATCGTTTCTGGAGTACAGACGCCGGTTGGTCTTGGCGCGACCCTTAACACTACGTTGGGGAAGATCATCATCGCCGCCCTCGCCGTGTGTTCGTTCTTCATGTTTACTCCCGTAGTTGCTGTCTTATTCGCTCTGTCGGCCTTCGAGCTGGTACGCCGGAATGAGCAGAAAAGCGCGTTTGAGCTGGGGGCAATACTCGGATCCGAGGAAGGCAAGTCGGCCCAGATGACGGCATACAACCAGTTCCCTGCTACGTTGGAGGAGGATATGGTGAAGAACATGGCACCGCTCGTGGGGGAGGGTGTCTCGGGGAAGGCGGACTACCAGGGTGTGTTGTCGAGTGGCCCGGACTTCTCTTCTCTCTTCTGAGGGCGTTGGGTGTAATCGCAGGTTTTCAAACAATTTAGTCACTGTTTGACAACTTGTACTAAAATGAGGCGGTAAAATCACGCATCTTTCACTTACTGGTGACGGTCTTTGCGCTGGCTACTGCCTTCTTTGCGGCCGCCACCGCCGTCGCAGCGGCCCCGCTTTTTATCGCGTGAGCAGCGGCCTTCTTGATGGCCCGGCGCTCCGTTATTTTCGAGAATATGAACTGACCCAACTTTATGATGGTATACATGGCGAGCCCCATGAGAACCATGATCGTGAGGGGGTTGGCGAGTATTTTCTTCACGGTCTCGCCTGAGAACGCGGCACCTCCAGCAGGGTCGCTTGGTGTTTGAATAAGCGTTTGACCGTCTTCTCCTGTGGGCTGGCAGTCGATATATATGTCGTCGGCCGAGGCGAGGGTTTTGGATGGCCCCCCGGGGTTATAGTAGTATGGGTTGTTGGTGGCGAGCCGACTAGGTGCAGCAGAGATCATATTTTGTAGAGCTGTCATGTCCTCGCCGTTCATATTGGCCATACCTCCGTTATTAAGGTCAAACACGACGAAGCTATGCACCCCGTTGCATGGCGTGTATGGCAACGTGCCTTGGTAAGAGTAGAACGGCTTAATGGGCACGATGTCGCTCAAGTTGAAGCGGTCGACGCCCAATTGAGCTGAGTCGCCCGCTCGCGCGGCGTACTTCTTGATGCGCGGCATGATCAGTGAGAACATGGCGTTGCTGGTGGTTTGTCCCGGGCTTGCCACGACTGGCACACAGACGAGTAGCGAGCCGGAGTTCCCCGTGTGGAAGATGATCATCTCGGCCGCTGCTTTCCTGCCGCCGTAGGAATGGAGCGACGGTTGATAAAGTCGTATCTCTTGTACGTTGTATTTCTTGGTGTTGTAGGTGACCTGCGGGTTGGATGCTCTGTCGTACGTCATAGAGATGTAGCCGCCTCTGTTTGTGGCTGTTGAGTCGCTGTTGTTGTAGGCGAACGTGTAGTCACATTTGAGTTTGCAGGTAGCGGTGTGATCCGTCCCAATGTTGATTGGGGAGGTGGCACCTTGACAAGACATTACTATATTGAGGCAATAAAAAACTTTCCCTAATGTATATATCTACCGATGGGCTTCTCTGGGAATCGTATTCGTCGGGTTAGAAAACAAAAGAAGCAGAGTAAGAGAAAGGCTGTTAAGCGGAGAGTACGTCGCGCTTCGCGCACGAAGGGTCGCAATCGGCTTGCTCATCCGCGCTTCAAGACGTTGAAGAGGGGTGGTGGGCCCTCGGCGGCAGAAAAGGCGCTGAAAACAGCCATGGTTGCGGCCGATGAAAAGAAGAATGCTCTACTGGAGCGGTTGCAGGAGTGCGACTCGGATCAGTTTGCGACGATACAGGCAGAGGCGGAGGCGTTCCTAGCTGACGGTGCTGGATGGCGTAAGGCTATAAGAGAAGCCAAAGGCAAATGTAATAAGGGACCAAAGTTTGATAAATGCAACCAAAACGCAGAGCATGCTGAAACAACGAGAGCAGAGGATGTGCGTGCCGCCCTAGATAAATGTGTTAACAAACATGTAACAGAGGTTCCTGATGTCGAGGAAGCAGATGCTGCAGAAAGGGATGCGGCAGCGAATGAGGCTGCTGCCAGGGCGAAGGCTGAGGCTGAGGCTGCTGCCGAGGCGAAGCGTGCTGCCGAGGCGAAGCGTGCTGCCGAGGTTGCTGCCAAGGCAAAGGTAGAGGCCGCAGAGGCACAAGCGAGGATGGAAGAAGCTAACCGATTGGCGGCCAAACGGGCACCTCAGTCGTTTCAGCCGCCCACCCAGTTGAGCTCGCTGGTAGGCAAGGGGGCCGCCGGAGCGTTGCCTGCTCGCAGGCAGCCATCGGAAACGCAGTCAGCGTCGGCGGTACTCGCAGCCAAAGACTTGGCCGAGTCCAAGAAGCGGTTGGCAGCGAAGGCTGTGGCAGTAGCGCAAGAAAAAAAGGAGGCGGCAGCGAAGGAGGCGCAGGCAGCAAGGGATGCGGCAGCTAAGGAGGCGGCAGCTAAGGAGGCGGCAGCTAAGGAGGCGGCAGCAGCAAAGGCAGCAAGTGTGGCGGCAGCAGCGCAAGCAAGAAGGGATGCGGCAGCAGCGCAAGCAGCAAGTGCGGCGGCAGCTGCGGGACCCCCAGATACGGTAGCCGCCAGTGTCCAGAGGGCAATGGCCCACGGCCGGGGTCCGGCGGCTAAAAAAATCCAGCGACTCGTCCGTCGAAAACATGAGGCCCAAAAACAAGCGGAGGAAGCGACACGCGTGCACAAAGCCAAGGGGGCTCATACGCGGAGCTTGGTCGCAGTGGCGAGCGATGTAGTCGCTCCCGACGTAGCGATGTGCATAGGGGGTACAGTTGGGGATAAGTGTAAGGAGGCAGTGTCTGCGCTCGACAAGTCTATGAAACAGTATCTGCATGAAATAGACACACTGGTCAAGGAAGCGAATGGGTTTTGTAGAACTCATGGTCATGACGCGACTAAGCATCGGGCAATGCTGAGCCAGATTGACAACATGTTGGCGAAACTAAAGCAGTCGCCGTTGGCGGCCCCGACGTGGTGGGAGCGGGTCAAAGCGAAAGCCAAAGGAAAGGGCAGCAAGGCAGACACGCTGTTGAGTATCAGCCCCATTGCCTACAAAGAAAGCGGAGAATGGGTGAAAACGGTTCTGAAGTACGTCGGAGACATGGTCCAAGGAACAGAACACCTTGCCCCCCACGTTAATCAAGCTAAGAAGATCGCCGGTAGCACGCTCAAGAAGCTAGGAGAAGGGGAGCAAAGTCTCACAGAAGCGAAAAGCGCGGTAAACAAGTGCGACGCGGGGAAGGTCGGCACAGAGGTGACCGAAGCTGCTATCGCTAAACTGAAGGCGGAAGTGACGGCGGCGGTGAGGCGCGAGGATGAGACGTTGAGCTCTAACAGTGGCGATCTTGGCGAACTAGATGTGGCTGAGAGAGCCCGATCAGTAAGCGCCGTGTGGGCATCGGTGAGAAAGCTCGAAGCACTCGGGGAAAGCAGGGATAACATCGTAGACCGCGCGTCGCCAGATTACAAGCCAAGGGCTACGACGTCCTTGGCGAAGGCTTGGCTGCCCGTCACCGAGCTACTCGCAAAGCTAGAGAAAAGGTATGGAGAAATGCAACAGTTCCAAACAAAGCGTGACGAGGCGGCGTCGGCGGAGGCGGCGGCGGCGGCAAAGAAAGATGGGACCGAAAGAAAGGCGGCTGACTTGCTTACCTCTCACCCCCCCGTCCGTGACGACGTCAAAGCTTACGAGACTATGAAGAGCATAGTCGTCGCCATGTCGAAAGAACTTAGTAAGAAAGGGAAGCTTGACACCAAGGCTAGAAAGGAACTCGTAAGTAAATGGCTGCTACAAATGGAGTCGATCCAAGTGGGTGGAGGGAAAGCAGCACTGCGAGGTGGGGGGCTGAGAGATGACAAGTCAAAGCTCGAGATGGCGCTGCATGCATTTGAGGAGGGCAAAGACGACACCAAGTTGAAGGGACAATTGGGTGGTCTGGAAACAGAACTAGATGGGCAGATAAAGGCAGCGAAGGCCTCGGTGGCTGCATCGTCACCCGCGACGTCCTCGCCCTCTTCTGAGCAGCAGCAGCGGTACAATTTCCTCGACGGTAGGATTGAGGGGATCATTTTAAAAATCAATGAAAAGACGCCGGGCGCTGAGGCTATCACAAAAGAAATACGGAGTGCCTGCGAGGCGATGGCTGCAGCGGGGAAGTGTAACATTAGTGAAGAACTCGCCAAACGAGGACATGATACCATAGTAGAGTTGGACAGACTGCAACGTTCACTCGTGGATGTGTCGAACAACATTGCTGCGGCAGTGGCGGCGGGAGAACTGCCAGAAGAGCTTGCGAAACCACTAAGGGCGAAAGTTCAGGGCGCAGAAGCGGAACTGCTCAAAGGTATGGGTCCAGAAAAAACCCCAGGCGTGACCGTGCCATTGAGCAAGAGAGGCCTGCGCCAAGAGCTTGAGAGTGTGCAGACGCACTCAGACGAAGTCCTCAAGCGCGTGAAAGCCATACGCGCAGAGTTTGACAAGACGGTAAGCACCACGCACACGATGATAACCGAGGCTTTGCAGAAAAAGCTTCCATCGCAGGCGCAGCACCTGTTCAGCAAACACGCTGCTAAGATGACCGAATGGCGAGAACAGCAGGCGCAGAAGATCACCGCGTACCTTAAGGGAGCATTACCAACGACAGAAGACAGGCTGTTTATAGGTACAGAGATTACCAAAGACTGCAAAGGTTGTTTGGCGGTGGCGACGGCGACAGCGGAAAAATGCCAGCAGGCGCCGTGCATCCAACTCGTATCGTTGAGGAAATATATTGACGACGAAAAGAAAAAGCTGGAAGGTCTTATCGGCGAGCTAAGGAAAGCCACAGACGAGGCCGTGACAAAGCAGCTCGTAGGCACGGTCGCCGCGGCGGCAACAAAGCACACTGCGGCGGTGGCGGTGGCACAAGCAATGGTAGCAAAGGGGAAGACGGCCGCCCAGATGCACGCGTCCACCAGCAAACTCCAGGCGATCGTGCGTGGGCGTGCGACGCGCAAACGCTCGCAGGCATCGGCAGCGACAGGAGCAGCAGCGACAGGATCAGTAGCGACAGGATCACCAGCGACAGGATCAGCAGCGGCACCAGCCGACGTGGGGGCACCAGCGACAGGAGCAGCAGCGGCACCAGCCGACGTGGGGGCAGCACCAGTAGTCGACGCGGCGCAGGCCAAGAAGGCCAAAAAGGCCGCGGAGGCAGTGGTTAAGCAAGAGCAGAAGGAAGCGGCGGCAGCAGTTAAAGCTGAGAAGAAGGCGGTGGATGCTTCTGCCAAAAAGGAGAAGGCAGATAAGAAGGCGGAGCAGGAAACGATCAAGGCGACAGCGATGACGATCGCGAAAGCGCACGTGCAAGCCTTACACGGTAAACCGACCCCCCAAGAGACCGCCAGCGCAGCTCCCCAGACGGTGTCGCTCCTGCCCCCAGTCACGGATGGAAAAGCTGTAACGACTAGCACGGCGTCCCGCGTCAACGAGAAAGGGGAGAACGTGGTGACCATCGTTGTAACCTATCCTAAGAGCGCCGCGTCAACCATGACAAGCGATCGAGGACAGTCCACTGCCGAGAAGTTAGGCGCGGTGGAGCGAACGATTGGTTCGCCAAGTACGGGAAGCCTCCCTGCAGCACCAGCCGTTGTGGGAACAGCAGAGCACGCAGACACGGCACCGCCAGCCGTTGTACCACCGGTCGACGCGTCGGGCGCACACGCGGCGCCACCAGCCGGTGCACCAGTACTCGACGCCTCCGCCGCAGTACTCGACGCATCTGCTGCAGTGGTGGTCGACGCATCCGCTGCAGTGGTCGACCCGGCAGCGGCCGACACATCGGGCACAACCGCGGTGAGCGTCCTCGGAGCGGAGAAAAAGCTAGTGGAGGCAGGAGCAGCCGATAGCGGAAAGTCGCCAGCGGAGCGACAGCGGGCGGCGAGCGAACGACGTGTCCGTGCTGCCGCTGCTGCGGCGAAAGACAAGTCGGCGGCCCGCGACTCTCGTGCCAGTGGAGCGTCGACTGCGAAGCCGGATACGCCTCCTGTTAAAAAGGCATCGACGGGAGAGGCGGCGGCTCGCAGAAGGCTGGCAGCACCCGATTTCCCGGTGAGACCGAGGAAGGGGCCCCCGTCCAGAGGTAAGGCGGCGGGGAGGGGCGGTAGCTCCACCCAGAAGAGACGCCGGCGCAGACGCGGCAACAAAACCCAACACAAGAGAAGACGCGTCCGATCCAGAAAATCAAGAAGCTCGACAAACAAGCGCTAAACGCCATAACTCACGTCAATTTATAACACACATGTGATAAATTGACCTTTCATGTTTCCATGCTTCCATGTTTCACGCTTTCTTAGTCTTTCCAAGAAGCTCGCTTACACTAGTCAACGGCATACACCCCTCCCCCGAATGCCTCAATATAAACTGGCTCAAAGCGCACTGCGCTGCCTCCATGCACGAGGTGAACATCTCGTAATCTGGATATAGTTGTGTAAGTGCCTGTAGGGCGGGGCAAATCGCTTCACAGAGGGTTAGACAGCGATCACGAATGGAGATAAGATCAGTGTTAAAGCGATCATGATTGAGCGCCATGGTAATCATGTTGAGGAAGAGGCCATAATCGTTGAGTTCCGCCCTCATGTAGCTACAAAGCTCTTCTCTGCTGTCTCCGTCCCACCACCGGCGCAAGCTCTGCGCGTAGCGATCATCCAAATGAAGCATGGACTTGATGACACGCAATCGTTGCGGAGATGAGACGCCGGATACCCTGTAGGTCTTAAGCACGGCAAACTTATGTGTGAAAGTGATGCTCGTCATTCTCATGCTATCAAGATCAAAAGAAACACGGGAATAGTCGGTAGTCATATTGTCTCTTTTTCATTATGGGGAGAAAAGTCTTTGAGGCTTTAGCGAAAAATTGATTTTGTTGAGCGCAGACTGGACACAGACACAAAGCAGAACGAAGGCATGCCGCATCAGAGCGAAAGCAACATTAGCGTTGGACAGTGGGGTGCCGGACAGGATGTAATAGTCAGCGGCGGAAATGACGAAGTAACGTGGATGGCGGTGTTTGACGGTCACGGCAGAGAGCCGGCCGTGCAGGCTTGCCGCGACCACGACTGGAGCTTGCTGGAGAACAAGAACGGAGAGCTGGCGGTACAGGCGTTCGTGGAGCGGCTGCGCGGAATACCCGGGGGCACATGGAACTCTGGATGCACCGCGACTATCGTGCGGTGTTACCGCGATGGTGAAGACGGACACTCGATGCTGCACGCCGACTGGATCGGCGATAGCGAGGTCGGCGTGTGGACGAAAGGCGAGGAGGTCTTCCATGCGGGAAGGGGGTATACCCCGCACCCCATACATCAGGGGATGGTCACAAGGACTGAAGCAGTAGACCTAGACGTGCGTACACCGGAGCTGTGCGGCGCGAAGCGGGATTGGTACTTCCAGTACCCGTCGCGGCGCGGACTAGAAAGTCTAAACATGGACGGCGCGCTCGGGCACAACGGAGCAGCGGAGCACCCTCTCTACCACAATGAAATATATCTCGAACATGACCAGACGTATCGGATCGTGATCGGCAGTGACGGGTTTTGGCAGATGACTTGTGAGGAGGACGCGCCCCTACTGAGCGACCCGCAAGTGACTAGTGGGGAGCTCCTCGGGCTGGTAGACAAGAGATGGCGCCAAGTCTGGGTGTACGACCCCAATGTCCCGGAGGAGCAGACCGTGAGTCCGTTCCGTGAAACGACACTGGGGCGACCGGATGACGCCTCTGTAGGCGTAATGGTCTGTTACCCGGACCCCAACCCGATCTCCTATGGGCCTCGTCGCAAGAACTAAACGTAAGGGATGTACTCCATAACGGCGTTGTCGTACACAGTCGCCTTAAACGCATCGTTGTATCCCTGCACATAAACGGTATCACCATTGTAAACGTTGTCGCACCCATATTCACTCGTACAGCTTTTTCCCTTGTTTGACAGCGGCAACTTAATACTGTTGTTTTTATCGCTCAAGGTGTAGAACTGCCACTTGTCGCGGTTGGTATACAGCGGTCTTCCCATGAGCGGTAGGATTGTTTCTGGGCCGTTTATCCGGGTAAGGATGCCCACCTGCCGATAGGTGGCATTTACCGCGCGTGTAGAGACGTTGATAGGCACACCACGTACGTCGCCGCCCATGGGCGGAGGAATGATGTTGTCATTGCGGAGGGGCGGCGCGTAAGGGTTGAGTAGGACATCATTGCTTACATTGGAAAAGGAGTAAGATGGGGAGGGAAAGAGGCCCTGACCGCCACCACGGCCACCGGACTCACGGACAATTACTCGCTCATTGATGACGCTGTTTGACCGCGTCGCGGCGCCACTGCCGCGGAAGATGAACCAACCGAGTATTCCTAGAAGAACCACAATAACCAGTAACGTCACATTCTCAATACATAGTACGCCGGGCGGACACTTGCGAGCCATATACTATTACTGGTTATTTTTTGATGAGCGGCGTCAGGGTTTAGGTTGCCTGCGCGGCCGCCATTTGCTTAGACTGACTAGCCAGTGTCTGTGCTTGTTTGCTAATCTGTTGCAAGTCGACATTTTCTGGGTCGATCGGTTGGCCGCTGGCCTGCGCCGTGCCTAAAAGGCCACCCACTTTATCGAGTAGCTTGCCGATGGGCGCACCCGCGCTTCCGAGGGTTTGCATCATGCTGTTGGCGGTGTTGAGTAGTGGGGCGATTTGTTTGATGGATTCACCGAGTTGCTGTTGTTGTTGAACAAGTTTCTGCGTGTCGGCGGACAGCCCCTTCATCTGGTCGGGTGAAAGAAGCTTCTCGAGATCGTTATAGGCTTGTTCAAGAGTGGCTGATTGGTCGAGACGTGGTGCGTCGGTCCGCTTTGGCGCGCCGTTATTTGGCTTAAGAGATGAGTATTGGACGTCCTGGGTGAAGAGTTCCCTTTGGTCTCTTCCCACCGCCTTCTCCTTCTTCTCCAACTCCGCCACCTCCTCCTCCTCCTTCTCCATCGGCTCCTTCTCCTTCTCCTTCAACTCAGCCCTCTCCACCGCCACCTTCGCCTCCTCCAGAATATCGAATCCTTCCCTCTGCATGCCCTTGCGGCCCACAACAATGAAGTTAGTCAGGAGCATGGCGCTCAGCATGATGACAATCATGTTCTTGCTAAAGTAAGAGGTAAGGAGTCCAGTGATAAAAAACATGATGAGAGCATCAGAGTTCTTTAGCGCCGCATACCCTAAGACGTTGGTGACAGCGAGCCCCAGCGTCACATATAAAACATATTTGTTCTGAAGCAGCTCTTCGAACTTCATGCGTGTATATATACATCCTACATAAAATTGACACGATGTCTATGAGGCCCGACGGTGGCACCAAACCACATGGCGCCCGACGACTCGGACGGCAGTTCAGCAATGGACTACTGGGGTAACGATGGAGACATCACTCAGAACCACGGAAGGTATCAATTGGCCTACATGGACCTATACGATCCCGTTCGCCACGGGTTTGATAACCAAGTTAGCGACGAGGCAATCCATGGACAATTCCTCTGTAATATGTCTATTAACGTAGAGCAGTGGAGACATAACCCGGTGAGGACATCGAGCGGGGAGGAGTCGCTCGAAAGCGAACTGGATATAACGGTGATGCTCAACGAAAACGGCGGGGCTATCGAGAACCAGCCGCCCGGCGAGACCGATGGCCTTTACATCCCTGCAACGGACCAGTTCATTCCGTACATGGAGCGGGCGCGACATCCGCTTGTAAGGTGTGCATATGATCGTGCTTTCATCCGGAAAATCTGCGGGGAGTTGCAGGTGGTGGAGCTAGATTATTTGTCCGGGGGCGAGACCATATGTATTCCAAAAACATATGCTCTGAGGTTGTTCCAGCGTCGATGGCGCAATCGTCTAAATGCCCGACGAGAGGCGCGCCGTCGTTATGGCCATCCACGCGCACTTATCAATCGGGAGGTGCGCGGTAGGTTCTAGCCGCGGCGTACAGTACCGCGTCTTCTGGACGCACGTCGCGCGCGTGTGTATCTACGGTGTGCGCGCGAGTGGCGAGCGCGGACGACGAACCCGCCTCTCTTGGTTTTGTTTCTCCTCCGAGCTCGGCGAGTGCGACGGCGGCGTCCACCCCGTGGGGGTGGGGTGCCCGCGATGTTTAGGGCCTCTGCCTGTGCTGCGCCCACCCCATCCTTCGCACTTTTCACTTTTTCGGCAATGCTGTCAAGCATCCCCTTTTGTGTTGCCAGTGCAGCAATCACACGTTCCTTGGCCGCTGCCAGATTATTCAAATGACCAGTCCCCTTCTCACCCTCAGTGGCGATCCTGGCCTCAATCTGTTTTAGGTTCTCCATCAATCTTCCATTCAACGTGATGATTGCCTCTACATCATTGAGAATGCCTTCGCTCGTGCCCTGGAGATTGCCCAGTGCATCAATCTGCGCGAGCAAATCCCCCGGTGGTGAGGGCGTAGGGTTGGAAGCAGGAGGTGCAGGGTCAGCGGGTGGGGGGGGTGTGGAGGCGACGGAACGGGCGACACCAGCGGCGGCGCCCCTTTTCGCCTCCTCTGCAGCCGCGGCGCCCGTTGGTGGCATATTGCGACCGTAAACTGACATGACTTATAGTATAGACCAACATTTTACTGCTCATCCACGATATCCGCTAACTCCTGCTTAATCGACTCTGCCTTACGCAGCAACGCATCCTGCTGCACCCTACTGGCCTGCAAGGCTTGCTCAGTCATCTCTGTCGTCATGGCAATATTACTAATGTAATCACTTATCGTCTCAAGAGCGATTAGCTGATCCTCCTTTTGCTTGCGGATGTAAGCATAATACTTCTCATAGTCCGCAATGACACCATCTAGGTACTGGTTTTCGCGGCGAACCTCACGGAGTTGTGTAAACCGCTCTTTCAGCCCGGCTTGGCGAACTAAGAGCTCACTCCTTAACTTGATGATGCGATTGTCACGACAAGCAATCTCCATTACTAATATACAACGCTAAAAAAAGAGAGCAATGAATATAAAATCTTGGTCTATAAAATATCTAGGATGTCGAAACACGGAGAGGAGCCTCTGCTAGCAGAAGACGAGAACCGCTACGTTATGTTCCCGATAAAGGACACGCAAATCTGGGATATGTACAAAAAACAGGTTGACTGCTTCTGGCGGGCCGAAGAGATCGATCTCTCCAAAGATCAGAAAGACTGGAACAGTCTCACGGATGACGAGAGATACTATATCAAAATGATCATCGCATTCTTCGCCGGCAGCGACGGCATTGTACTTGAGAACTTAGCCGGGCGCTTCATGAGCGACGTGCAACTGGCAGAGGCTCGCGCTTTCTATGGCTTCCAGATTGCCATGGAAAACATCCACTCCGAAGTCTACTCTCTCTTGATCGATACCTACATTAAGGACGAGGCAGACAAAACACGGCTCTTCACGGCTCTAAGCACGTTTCCCTGCATAGCCAAGAAGGGAGACTGGGCACGTAAGTGGATAAACGACCGGCGTTCTTCGTTCGCGGTCCGTTTGATTGCCTTTGCTTGCGTGGAGGGTATCTTTTTCTCGGGTGCGTTCTGCTCGGTGTATTGGCTTAAGAAGAGGGGGAAGCTACCCGGTTTGACTTTTTCGAATGAGTTGATTAGTAGAGACGAGGCGCTTCACACGGAGTTTGCGGTGTTACTGTATAATAAACTGCAGAAGAAGGTAAAGAAGGCGAGGGTCATAGAAATCATTAAGGAAGCGGTAGCCATTGAAAAGGAGTTCATATGCGAGGCGTTACCGTGCCGGCTGATTGGGATGAACGCCACTCTTATGTCTCAGTATATTGAGTTCGTAGCGGACCGTTTGACGGTTCAGTTGGGTTACGAGAAGATTTATAGCAGTGCGAACCCGTTTGACTTCATGGAGATGATATCGATCGAAGGAAAGACGAACTTCTTTGAGAAGAGGGTGGGGGAGTACGCATTGGCAACAAAGGATAGAACGGACGATATGTTTGACATGAACACCGACTTCTAAAACAATTACAAATGGATATAGAACGGTGACCGGTTATGTGGTCATAGATGCGAGCTCCTGTACTACTGGCGTTGCTGCTTCTGCAGACGGTGGCTTCGACGCCTATCAGCCCCACCTCCGCCTCGGTGCACATGTCGCCTTCGTCTTCGGACTATCATTGGAATAGCTGGGTGGTACAGAATGGGCGCAACTACAGCACGCACCACGAGTACAATACTCGCCGGTCAATCTTCATGAATAACCTCGACATGATTAACAGTCACAACGACGAGCACGCGCAAGGTCGGCACAGTTACACGTTGGGCATGAACCAGTTTGGGGATTTGACACAGCATGAGTGGTCGCGGCAGGCCCTAGGGTATCGGCGTCCGGCGGGTCGTCTGGGAAAGTTGTGGTGCGGCAAGACGACGTGCAGCCTGCGGGGTCTTCCGCTCCCTCTGCGTCCGCGTCCTAATCCGACGACTGTGGACTGGCGCCAGATGGGTGCCGTGACTCCGATCAAGAACCAGGGACAGTGTGGGTCGTGTTGGTCTTTCAGTGCAACGGGTTCGATGGAGGGCGCGAACTACATCGCGAAGAACAAGTTGGTGAGTCTGAGCGAGCAGCAGTTGGTGGACTGTAGCCGTCCGGAGGGTGATCAGGGCTGCTTCGGTGGGTTGATGGACGATGCGTTCGAGTACGTTATCAAGAATGGTGGGATTGACACGGAGTCGGACTATCCTTACTTCGCGAAGAGTGGAACATGCGCCACGGCGAAGGCGAGGAAGCACGCAGTTACGATCAGCAGCTACAGCGACGTCCCGCATAACGACGAGGGCCAGCTGGAGAGCGCGGTTGCCCAGCAGCCGGTGAGTGTGGCGATTGAGGCTGACCAGCCGGCCTTCCAGTTCTACAAGAGCGGCATCTTCAATGCGGCTTGTGGTACGCAGCTGGACCACGGTGTCCTCGCGGTCGGTTACAGTACTGATGAGGGACGTCCTTACTGGATCGTGAAGAACAGTTGGGGCGAGGGGTGGGGCAACGAGGGATACATCTGGCTGGCAAAGAACGTCTCGGCGGCGACGGGTCAGTGTGGCATTGCGATGCAGGCGAGTTATCCGGTGGTGTAAGATTCACCAAACTTATGTCAATAAGAAAACAAGAAAAGGTTTCTTATGGACTAGAAGAGCCACCAGCTGCGCCTTCCCCCCACTTTGATTTGACCGGGATTGACTGTGTCATGTCCAGTATATACCCTGCGCGCCGCATATAGCTGACTGTAGTTGTTGCCGCCCTCACTACTGCTCCAGTCAGCGCCACCATATCCTCCTCCCCCGGGCTTTCGGTGTTTATGGACGATTAGACCGCCCTGTCCCATGTGATCGACCATTTCGAGGCCTCGGATACGAAACTCCCCGACATACGACGGCGCGAGCGGAGGGGTTGTGCGGAACGCTCTTCCTAAAAGGCACGGTCCGGTGACCCCCAACATGCAGCACGCATAGTCGCGTCTGGCGACGTTGGCGATGATCATGTCAATTGCTGTTCGAAACGTGGGTTGTCCGGGCGCAGCGGCGAGAAAATGACATGCCATCCCGCCGTGATGCTTACTCCCTCCGTCAGTACTAGAAAACCATTTGGCATAGGTAGGGATGTACTCCCTGAATGGCTTCAAGCATACCTGGCGGAAGTCAGAATATACACCACCTTCATTGTAAAGAACCAGAAACTTGAATAAGTCTACTTTAAATGAGTACGGGACCAAGCTTCGGAACGCGTCCAGCTCCTTTTCTCCGTAGTGTTTGATTATGTAGTTCTCGCAATCTCTCCCCCCGTAGACGCGCATTTCGTATTCCGGATTAAGTTCGGAGAAAGAAGCTAGAGCCTCTTGTGCTGGGGTTGACAGCGAAGGTATGCCTCCACCGTCGACGACGATTACCTTATGTAAGACACGTGGGATCGCCATAGGCTATACACAGTAACGAGATAAGAACTGCGATAGAATGAGCGCGATTAACGGACGGTAGAGTTCCCGTCACGGCCTACAAAGTGCAGAGGGAAATGCCTCTCTTTGCGTAGGTTGAGGTGACGGATCACTTTCTTGTACCTGACAACGTTGTTGTCGGTTGTAATAATGGCTAAGAAAAAGGCGCTAGGCGCGCCACCAGACGGTGTAATCATGCACCCAGTTGAAAAGTTATAGCATAGTAGGAACTATTCTATAACAGAGACCATTCTATAACTTGACTTCATTCATTCATGCCATGTGCGCTTCCCATCCACCCACGACGAGCTGCGGACATATGAATATTCTGCCTTCATTCTTCCGTATTCCGGCGTGAAGCGAGACGTGTTCGCATCGTCTGGTGGCGACGCCATTTACTCTCGCTACGCCACTGTATGCGGCGTCACGCAACTTGTCAAACTTGTATATGCCGATCCCATTAAAGGCTGAGTCGACCTCTATCAGGGGCATATCGGGTGTCATCGTACATTGGTACGATGCGATGTGTTTGAATGAAGCGAATGAGTGCGATGGTCTCGCGCGCATAGCACAAGAATACGCAAACCAACAGTCATACGTCAAAGGACGCGGCCATAACCGCTTCTGTATAGACGTAAACTGAGCAGGATTCGTTCTCAACGCCCATATATCATAGTAGCGTGGCGAACTACCCGTCAAGACGTCCCACGTATCTACGTCATGTGAAAAAGCGGCTGTCAACATGTCACTCGTAAGTGTCGACACTGCTTCATCTAGGTCTAGCATTATCATGTAATCGTACTTACGACTAATATGACCTCTAACATAGCTAAGTAGCCGATTCCTACCGTGTGCAAGCACAACCGTACGTATTGCATCGATCCCGTTTTCTGATATAAGCGTTATCCGTCCGCTGCTCTCCAGCCCCGTCAACACCGCCTTCGTATTGTCGTCCGAGTCGTTCTCATATATAACGACGTCCATCCTATTAAAAAGAACCCGCCACGACAGTATCTTCTCTATATGCGCCGCTATGTACGAACCGCTATTCTTCGTACAGCCACATACCACGACATCCAAGCCTGATATATGGGTCATTACGACTGTATTCCAAGCACCTATTATATTCATATCTCCGTAACAAACTAAGCGTGTTCCAGATAGGCCGTGATCTTTAGTTTATCCTTCTCAGCCATCTGAGACGTATTGGCGCGAAGCCGCTGTAGGTTTTCTTGGAATTGGCTCGCGAACGCAGGGTCGTTATCGATATCGTACCTAGGTTGCCCACCATCGTTAGAACAATAGTGTTCGCGTAGTGGATAGAAGTGACGAGGCTTATAAACCTCGTTTATCCAGTCATCACAGCACCAGTTCTTGATGTCTGGTGGGAAAAAGAAACCAAAGATGTCCCAATGTTTGCGCGAGACAAACGACTGTGTCAGAATGCGGTTGTTATTATTCAAAGGACCAGTTAGGCCAACGTCATTGTGCTCTTTCATGCTGGCTATACAGGAGCTTACCCAACCGCGAGTTGTGAACTGGATATCGTCCCCGCATTGAAAGATGTACGTGCAATCCTCATCGAGCGCCAACTTGCATAGATCGTTCCACATAAGGGTTAGATGACCCTTCGGACGATCAAGTTGAATTACCTTTATGTCGATCTGGGGGAATGCAGAACCGACTTTCCGAAGCCGATCCGCAACATCTCCCCTGCTGTAAAACGGGTCGTCGGCATCCACGCCGATATAGAAGACATACTGATATTCCTTGTCAAACGTGCGAAGAAAAGAACGAATCAGAAGAGAATAAATGTAGCTTTCACCAACCGCCTCCCACTTCCTACCCTTGCTCGTTGAGGGGACAATCAAGCCCACCTTCTCCGACATCTGTGCAACTGATGCCGATGTTGCCTTTAACCTATTTGGTCGACTAGAGGAAGCAACTGGGTATAAGTTGGGACTGGATTTCCATGAGCTTCTTGTAACATTTATTGATCGTGACTTCACTGATGTCGCTTATTCTGTGCACGTCTTGCTTGGTGACGGCCGCGCCACATGTCTGGGCTACGAAATACACTACCCCGGCAGCCTTCGCGTGGGGTGTGTTCTCCGGTATCCAATTGTGTTGATCCAGTTTCATCGTGACGAATTGACACAACTTAGTCATACTCGCGTTCATCGATAGCTTGCTGCAGAAGCGCTCTATGAAAGCAACCGCGGTGGTCTCCGTGAAGCGTGTCCTGTCTGTCTCGGGCGTATCTTCCTCAAGTTCGTTTATAATTGCCACGGCGTTTTTGCACCCCTTGGTCGCGCTAGCTACATCGAGTCTGAACATTGTCGCGATCTCCCTTGCTGTGCGTGGGTAGCCGTTGGTTCTGCATGCCACATAGATGGAAGCTGCTATAATTCCATCTCTGTTAAGCCCTCTAAATGTCTGGTGCTCCGATACCCGTTTGTGGTGCCGGAGCGCGTCGTCAATGATCATTTTGGGTATCCCACCCTGATTGGCCAATGTGTGGATACGAGAGAACTCGTCGTACTGTGACTTCTCCCTGTATGGCATAGACTGCCAGTCCGTATATCGGCGTATTTTCCGCATCTCGTAAGACGAGTTCATGGGACAGATGACACGGCAGCCGTACGACGATTGCTGTAAAAGGGGATTGACCGGCATTCCACAGCGTGTCGGATCAGACCCTCCTTCCCCGTAGTTCCTCCACTCTGCTGAGTGGTCCAAGATATCTCGATAGACCGTCGCGCATCCCGTGTTCGTACAAGCGAGAAACCCCTCCTCGGTGAAAGCCACGGCTGAGGAACAGATGTCGCACTGTTCGCGCTCGCCAACGGTCCTATAGACACACTCTAAAGGAGGTGGAGGTGTAGGAACGGCAAGACCCGGCTCTACAAGAGTGGCAAACCGTGCTAACAGTGATTGCGCCTCGCGGCGATGGCGGCCTGGGTGTAGCCGCTTCTTCGTTCTCTGAAGATCGGTCATACGTATGATGGCAGGACATTTTTTTCCGCGGATTCAATTTTATTTTATGTACATCTATAACATACGTATGGGTCAAAAACAAAGTACGGCGCAAGGAAAAGAAAAGCCACCGGGACTTGTGAAAATAATAGACTTCATCGCTACAAAATACATACTTACACAAGACTTCCAAGACATGAAGCGACTGGCCGATCCCGAGTATTGTAACAGGATCGTCATCATGACGTCGAAGATATTGAATGACTACTTGGACAGCCGGGACGTCGAGTTCCTTGCGAAGGAGCGGGAGGGAGGTGTGCACGTGGGGGAAATGATGAAAGAGAAGCTGACGTACATGCGAAAGGTGGGATCCCCGGGTACCGAGCTCG
>JGI24921J38492_100389_pt1 | contig 39560 bp, 38 predicted proteins | sample LinPFosmplate9_FD_38492 | JGI IMG/M metagenome (IMG submission 38492)
TCGAGCTCGGTACCCGGGGATCCCACGCTCCTTTCTTGGTTACAGAGAGCGCTGCAGATTTATTTGCAAACTCACAAGATTCTTCTAAAGACCTACCTTGTAACAGTGAGTAAGATAGAGCTCCAACAAAGCAATCACCTGAACCTACTGTATCCACAGCATTTACTTTTACCGCTTCTATGTAGTCCATTTTATGATTTTCATAATAGACTAACCCCCTTTCTCCTAAAGTGACTATTAAAGAGAGTTTATGGTTAAGATTTAGATTCTCCAGTTTCTCTTTTAGGCTATCTAGTTCAAGTGGAATAGAAGTATCTAAGCTTGTAAAAAGAGAAAATTCTAATTCGTTAAAAACCAAGATGTCTGTATGAGCAATCAGCGTATTACTTGGCTCCTTAAAAGGTGCCAGATTAAGAACATTTATACAGTTTTTGTTCTTTGAATTAGCAAATAGTTGCTCGACCTCTTTAGGGTTAACCTCCATTTGGCTAACAATTATATTAGCTGCTTCTAAGCTCTCTGAAGTGGCCTGTTTATGGCTTGTTAATTTATTCGCTCCCGGAATATAAATTATCTGATTCTCAGAATTTTCAAAGACATTAATCAGAGCAGTTCCTGTTTTTTCATTTACAGAACCTAACATTGAAAGATCTATACCTTCACTGGATAAGGAGGCAGTAAGTTCTTCACCAAAGGAATCTCGGCCCACATTACCTACAAAGGACACAGATGCTCCCAGTCTTGATAATGCTACAGCTTGATTGGCGCCCTTCCCTCCCAGGAAGGTTTCTATATTCTCCCCTTCTAAAGTTTCTCCTTCTTTAGGTGGCCTGGATAGATAGACAACCTGATCTAGGTTTACCCCTCCAAAAACAAGAGCTTCAGACATAAATTATGATTTTTTATCCTCAAATTCTGAAAATTTTGTGACGAGTGAAGTTGTTCTGTTGACTAGGTCTTCTAATACCAATTCTCCCAATCCGGAAATGGAGGTACAGACTCTTCCCTGCCAAGGTTCATGCCATTTAGATGGAATTTCAGATTGATGCAACCCCATTAGACCGCCCACGGTAGCTCCATTACAATCGGTATCCCATCCAGCTGTGACTGCCTCTCCCACTGCTGCGTCATAATCTTCAAAAGACAGAAAAGCCCAAACAGTAAGGGCAAGATTATTTAAGCTGTGGACCGGAGACATATCCTTGTACTTTTCAGCAATAGGGCTGAAATCCTTATTCATATTCTCGATACCAAGTTGGACGGCTTCAAAAGTTTCTGTGCTCTTGTCTATAAATTCAAGCGCAGCTTCTATGGCAGATAATTTATCTTTGTGAGAAGGAATTAAAGCCCCTAAAGCGGCAATAAAAGCAGAACACTCTACGCCATTTCTTCGATGAGAAAGCATGGCATCCTGCCGAGCTAGATGAGCAGCTAATCCTGGCTTGCCAGGCAAAACCCAACCATAGAGATCAATCCTGATCTGGGCTCCTATCCAGTCGTTGTATTTATTGTCATTGATGTCTGATATCTCAAACTTTTTTGGTCCCCCAAATTGAAATTCCATGTCTGCGTATTTCAAAATATTAAGATAGGCTTCTCTCTCTGCTGTAAAAGTGGCTCCTGCAGGCAACAGGTTCAGCCAAGTTCTGGCGACATCTTCACTTTTTAATTCGAGACCATATCTTTCCAGCATCATGAGACATAAAACCGTGTAAGTTATGTCGTCATCAATTTCTGCCTTTTCTATTTTGCCCTTCATGCATTTCTTGTTAACTCCCCTTATGTAATCATGCTCAACATAATTAATGTAGTCCCTCAAAGGCAAAGACTGGGCTTCATTTAAAAAATTATTTAAATTTTCTTGGCCTTCTCTCATTGAAAGGCCTTCAACAGGCTTACCCAGTAAACAACCAGAGATTCTTCCTTGCCAGGCTGCCGTTATTCTCTTTTCTACATCCATAAGTTTTCCTATTGATTTATAACTCTTTTTCTTCGTCAGATAATATTATTTCTTCTTCAAAAGACAAGGTAGTTATATCATCAATTCTATCTATAAAAAGCTTACCAAATAGGTGATCTAACTCATGCTGGAATACGGTTGCTAGAAAATCTTCAGCTATCAAAGTTTTTTTATTAGCCGATTCGTCTAAAAAATCTACTTGTACTTTTCTGGGTCTAAATACTACACCGCGTAGACCTGGTACACTCAAACAACCCTCCCAAAAGCCCTGTAAAGTCTCGTCCAGATTCGTTATCGTGGGATTAAAGATAACAATTTCTTCCGATTTTTCAGCATCCGGGTATCTCTCGTTATCCTCTTCGATTCTAATGACTGCTAATTGTTTGGAAACCCCTATCTGGGGAGCTGCTAAACCTACGCCTCCGTATTCGTCCATGGTCTCCCACATATCCTTAACTAATTCTTGGGTTTCGACAGAAGTAATTTCATCTGGTTCAAAGAGAATCGACTGTTCTCTAAGTAGAGGATTACCCATTTTTTTTATTTTATGTATCGTCAATTTATTCTATTTTTTTGTTCATTATACAAATAACCTTTCCCTTGATTAAAAGTCTGTTGGTGATAGATTAAGTGAGGGAGAAAAAAGAAATGATATTTAAGAGTGCACATGAGTTAGTAGACCTTATAAAGAAAAAAGAATTGTCATCTGTAGAGCTTTTAGAAACTCTGCTAAAGAGGGTTGAGCAAGTAAACCCTGACCTTAATGCAGTGGTTACTTTGGATGCAGACAGGGCAATGGATAAAGCTAAAAAGGCAGACGAAGCTTTATCCAAAGGTGAAGATCTGGGTCCTCTTCATGGGATGCCAATGACTATCAAGGATGCTTATTCTGTAGAGGGAGTAGTTTCAACAGGAGGAAACCCTTCTTGGAAAGATTATGTTCCAGAGAAGAATGCCGAAGCTGTGCAACATTTGGTTGACGCCGGTGCAATTATTTTTGGAAAAACAAATGTGCCGCTGAATTCTGCCGATATACAAAGCTATAACGAAATCTATGGAGTAACCAATAACCCCTGGGATCTCGAGAGAACACCAGGAGGATCTTCAGGTGGTTCTGCAGCTTCATTAGCTTCCGGTATGTCACCTCTGGAACTGGGTTCTGATATAGGTGGTTCAATTAGAACCCCTGCTCACTTTTGCGGGCTGTATGGTCACAAACCTAGCTACAACATTGTTTCGGAAGTTGGACACTTGCCGCCGCCTCCAGGACACATATCTGTAGGTAATGGTCTTTCAGTTGCTGGCCCTCTAGCAAGATCACCTGAAGACATAGAAATTGCTTTAGATATATTGGCTTCTCCTCAAGAACAAGACAGTATTGCATGGAGTTTTAAACTTCCTAAAGCAAGATCAAATAAGATAGAAGATCTTAAGATAGCCGTTTGGCCTGAAGAGGAATACGCTGAAGTAGATTCAGAAACCTCTTCTTTAATATCAGCTACGGTAGAAGACTTAAAGTCTGCTGGAGCAAAAATTGAAAACGTAACACCTCCTTTTTCTTTTAGAGATTCTGATGATGTTTACAGCAAGTTATTAAACCCACTTATGATAGCTGGAGCACCTCAAAAAACTCTTAATCAAATCGATGAAATAGCTAAAACTATAGAAGATGACGATATGTCATCCATGTCCAAGACAGCTAGAGGGGCTAGCTTATTGGCTAGAGATTGGATTGTGGTAAATGCTAAAAGACAATTCATGAGACAACAATGGAGAGCCTTCTTTGAGAACTATGACGTAATCTTATGTCCGGTCTGTGTTCTGCCTGCTCTGAAACACGATCACCGGCCTTTTCACGAGAGAAGCTTGATGATCAATGGCAAGGAAAGAGAATATTGGGATACTACACTATGGGCAGGTCCAGCAGTTATGGCCAATCTTCCAAGTACAAGCACTCCCATTGGATTAACAGAGTCAGGCTTACCTGTTGGCCTTCAAGTAACTGGTCCATATTTAGAAGACAAAACCTGTATTGAAGTCTCTAAAATGATAAGAGATGTTCGTGGTGATTTTAGGATTCCACCTAATTATCAATTATAAAGGAGAGACAATGAGCGAAGACAAAAACAAAATTTCCGAAGCTATCCAGCTTTACTTTGACAGCATGTATGAATCGAGCGAAGAAAAAGTTCGTCAAGTTTTCCATAAGGATGCAAAAATCACTGGCTATATGCAAGGAAGCCTTATGGAACAATCTGTTGATAGTTTTGCTAAATTTGTAGCCTCTCAAACTCCTTCAGCTGCTGAAAAAAATGAAGAAAAACTATTGGAAACTTTATCCTTAGAGGTAGTAGGTTCAACGGCTGTAGCCAGAGTTAGAGATGGATATCTAGGAATGGTTTTTCAGGATACCTTGTCCTTTTTGAAGATAGGCGATGACTGGGTTATTTATAACAAGCTATTTCACGTAGAAAGTTAATTCTATTTTTTCTAAAAATAATGAGAAGTAATCTCATTCTCATTGGAATTCTATAAGCCAAAAACATGTTATGTTTCTTTTTTTAAAGGAGGAAGAAGATGTCTGAACCTAAAATAGCTCAAAAATTTCCATATAAAGAAGCTGTTGTAACTGATAAAAGTTACTTTTGGTGTCGATGTGGCCAAAGTTCTAAACAACCCTTTTGTGATGGGTCGCATGAAGGGACTGACTTTTTGCCGGAAAAAATAAACTTTGATGAAGCACAGGAAGTGTACTTTTGTGGATGCAAAAATAGTTCAAACCAACCTTTCTGTGACGGAACTCACAAAGACTTATAAAATTTTTTATCTTTTCTAGAAAAATGAAAAACCTATTTCTATTTGTTTTTCTATCAGTCTTCTCTGTTAGTACTTTTTCTGATTACAAATCGGACCAAGCTACCACCATTGTAGATGTAGATGGAGTGTCCATCGCTTACACAGCAGCAGGGGAAGAAGAGTCTCCATCTGTGTTGATGATCATGGGATTGATGGCTTCGCACCGAGTTTGGCCTGAAGAAATCGTAAATGAGTTCGTTAATGCTGGCTACAGAGTCGTGCTCTTTGATAACAGAGACACTGGCGATTCAGATCGCTTAGATAGACTTGGTAAGCCAAGACTGTGGTGGAAATTTTTGGTTAATAGCCTTGGTTTCGGAGTTAACGCTCCATATACGTTATTGGATATGGCAGAAGATGGTATTGGTATTTTGGATGCCCTGGAGATACAAAGTGCTCACATTGTAGGAGCCTCCATGGGCGGTATGATTGCTCAGACTATAGCGTCTGAGTACCCAGACAGAACAAAAAGTCTGGTTTCTATCATGTCAACAACAGGGGCAAAGCATCTTCCTGAAATGACTAATGAAACGGAAGGTAACTTTAGAAATTTTGGAGAAGGAAATTTTGGAGAAATTGATGTTGAACAGATGCATTCCTATGGATTTTACCCAGAATCAATGCCGCGCCAATTAACAGCTATATTTCATGCAGGGGATCGTTCTGAACAGGTGAAAAATATAAATGTTAAAACTTTGGTTCAACATGGAGCAAATGATCCTCTTCTACCGCCGGACCACGGGAGGCACACAGCGGAACTTATCGAAGGATCCAAACTAATTATTTATGAAAGGATGGGTCATGATTTACCTGCTGAAGTCCTTCCTACCATCATATCTGATATGTTAAATTTTTTTGGAGAAACCTAAAAGGTAAAACTTTTTACCAACTGTTTCTAAGTTCACGTAACTTTATGAATACTTCTTTTTGAGAAGGTGTCTCAGACATATTTGGGAATACCTCTCTAAGCCTGTCTATCACTGTAGAGTTGGTTAGACGAAAAAAAGTATTGATCTCCTTTTCCATTGCAAGGGTTGTCACCAAGGGCTTTTCAGGATCATGAGAAGCGTCTAGGTCTTTTTTGAGACCCGCAGCCACTTGATTATTGGGTTCTCGATCAAGAGTAAAACTCAAATTATTAGTTATGTAATCATGCCCAGGATAAATCAAGGTGTCTTGTGCCAGTTTTTCTAATTGGGAGACAAAGGTGTCATAAAGCTCTTCTGGATGCCCCCCACCATGACAGTTTCCAGCTCCGGCATTAAATAATGTGTCTCCTGAGAAAAGTGCAGGCGTGTCTGTTTTGGAAAGTAGACAGATGTGACTCATGGTGTGACCGGGTGTATCAAGGGCCAGTAATTCCACAGAGCTTCCAACTTTGACTACATCCCCTGCCTTCAACCCTACATCCATGCCATCAATTACTCCATTGGCATTTTCGTGAGCTAGTAGTTTTGCTCCAGTAGCTTCTATAACTGCATGATTTCCGCCTGTGTGATCACCGTGTTCATGGGTGTTGAGTATCTGAGTAATTTCCCAACCCTTTTCTTTAGCTTTTGATAAGCATTTATCATAATCCAAAGGATCTATTGCCAAAGCCTCCCCAGTTTCTTTGCAAGCTAGAAGATAGTTAAAGTTCCTATAAGCATTTCCAGTCCAAATCTGTTCTACAAGCATACTAACTCTCCTTATTTGATTTGCTATTACCTTTACAAGTAGGAGGTAAATTGATGGTGGGGTTTTTATCAAAGAACCCTACTGGAATTAGATGGAAGCCACAATACTCCACTGGCATTACAGGCCAGTCCTCAGGTCTTGGCACATGTGTAACACCAAAAGTATGCCAAGTAACTAAATCACATTCACTTATATCCCTATTCGATGAAGTTATGTCATCTAGACCACCTTCCCCAGAATGCATAACGGTATTAGGTCCAGCAGCAAACATTTCTTCTTTTTGAAAAGGAGTAGCCCATAAATTGTGCTTAGCGAACGAGGCTCTGGTGCCCGCAGGTGAATCATGATGAGCAAATAAAGTCGGAGTATTTCCAGGTAAAAGTTTATATGCCACTGGCAAGCCAAGTGAATTTTTCTTTGAAGGATTAACTACTTTCCATACTCTACTTGTTGCTGGAGAAATGTCTCTCTTTGCTTCTTCCTCATTTTTTAAATGCGTTGATACGGCTTTAAATTGCATACCATATGGGTTTTCATCACTCTTGGGTAAAGTCTCAACATTAGATTCCAGTAATTGATTTTTTCCTCCTTCAAGATCCCAATCCAATCTAACGCAAAATAAATGTTGGTGGATTGGACCAACCAGCTCTTCTGCTACCCTAGGATCTTGCTGGTCGTTATGTAAGCTCTCATCATAGGCACTAATACCTATGATACCGGTCAACTTAACTTCAAATTGGATAGTTCCATCTAAATACAGATACCAAAATAAACCATAATCGTAATTGCCTATGGTGCATATAGTACTTATAACTAACCTTCTAGACCTTCTGACCTCACTCGCTCCTCCTTGATCATCTGAATGCTTCCACTGAATACCAAAATCTTCCTCATGGATGCAAATTGCGCTCTCCCTTTTGCGAACTGAGCCATCAAAAAATAGAAAATTAGCATCTAGATAATGAATTTCTCCCAAACAATCACATCCTAAAGTTAAAGAGTTTGAGAAAAATCCCAGACCGTATTCAGTGCCATCATGTACAGCCTTCCAACTATGCATTGGATCTGCTGATCCATAAGGCACTACCATGTCAGATAAAGCAGCCCTATGTAATATTTCTCTACCATCTAAAGATAATTGATGGACAACCAAGCCTTCCAAGGGATCAATAGAAACTCTAACTTGCCAACCTTCCCAATTAATTTTGTTCCCTTCAATCTCAAACCCCGGACCGTCAGGTTGAGTTATGTCTATCTGATTGGGCTGTTCTCTTAATTCAGCTTGAGATTCAGCATCATATCTAGCTTTACCTTTTGGGATTTGTACGACTCCATGATCTTCAACATGCGTTACCTCCATTAAAGTTAAATCAACATGAGAAATAACCCCATTTATTGGCTTGGCGTATTTATTGTCTGTTTTATCTTCTTTTATAAAAGATATAGTTTTAAAGGATCTATGGCCTTTTTCTATACTTTCATGAACAATTCCTCCTGCAGGCCAAGGATCTATTGCAACAAGATCCATATCGGTAATACCTCTTTTACCTAAAGCTTCTTGATACTCCTTGTTAGCTTTAGTTAATTCTATAGCCATATAGATTTCTGCAATTGTATATTGCACTTGAGCTTGCCCAGAAACTCTTTCAACATCGACTTTATCCTCTGTCAAATTAACTAAAGCTAAAAAACCACCATCCGGCTCAGAATCTATGCCTACTATTTTTAGTATTCTGGGTATCTTTTGCGTAGCCTCATGCTCTCTTAAATGTTGTTTTTCAGGTTCTACCAAACTGATGTTTGAGAAAATAGTTTTCTCATCAAACTTTTCATGAGATTTATATAAATCCACTGCTTTTTCTATCTCTGCAGGCGATATTTGATCTAAAGGATGAGTCACAAAATTTTCCCTTTTTTAAGAATTTAATTATCTATGTTAATTATGTTCTGGTCTACTATTGCCTAATTGAATACTTTTCTTAGACCTCGTGCGATCAAAGCTCCCATAATGGTGAAGTGAGTTTCTTCTTCTAAAATTTTTCCAGTTAACTTCAAATTAGGGTATTGCCTACTTTCGAGTTTATCAATCATTCTTTGCGTATACTCAGCTGTTTTTGCATCTTTAAATATTTTGTATGAGCCTGGGTTAGCAGTCTCTAAGTAAGGACCTAAGATGTGCTCTTCAGCTCCAGCAGCCATATATACTATTGCATCTAAGTCGTCATTCTCTTGAGCATATTTCTCTTCATAATCAAAACAAAGAGGATAATCCCACTCAATCCAAGGACTACCTATGACATACCTCTTAAAGGATTCAGGCTTATGAAAAAGAGTGTACAGGCCAAAAAGGCCGCCCATAGAATCACCAATGTATGTGGTGTCATCTGATACATTGTAATTGGATTTAATCCAGTCTCTTAATTCGGTAGTTAGGAAAAGTAAAAACTTTTCTGCTCCTCCAGCTTGTGGAGTAAAACCACCAAATGCTTCGGTCATTAAATCTAAATGTCTTTTATCTTCTGTAGGGCTAAAATCACGAGTCCTGTTCATGCCCCACTTTAGAAAGTCTCCTTCACCGGAATATCCAACCCCTACAAATATCACAGGTTGAATTTCACCTCCCATAAGCAATCCATCTATTGTTTCAACGTAGGTACCTAATCCTTCATCTGCATCCGTTCCAAACACGACCGGAAAAGGGCCATCCCCAGCTACTTCCGGATCAGGGAGTTTAATAGTAATTCTAATGTCATCTTCAATATGCTTTGATTTAATTTTGTGCACACTTGTTCCTGGTAGGATTGCATTTTTCATATTTTCTGTCTATGACCAATAAATATTATGATCTAATCCATACCTTCCATAGAAGGAATACCTTCCATAGCTCCTGTTTGAATAATAATAAACTCTTTATAGTTATCGCTATTTTCCCAAGTTCCACTAAATGCTTTTGGGTATATCAACAGATCTCCTTTAGTAAAATTATGCACTTCTCCAGTATCTTCGGTTAAAGTTAATTCTCCTTCCAGAATTAGTATGAATTCATCGAACGAATGATCTTTAGCTCTAAACTTTTGATGATCACACTGGAAGATTGAAGCTGTAAAAGCGCCAGTAAACAGGTTACCAAACCATGCAATGGGATTTTCTCTAGAAATTAAATCTATAGAAGAATCGTTTACAGATAGATCCATTTCATCAAGACCCTTTCCTGGTATTAATTTTTCAGGTTCAATCCTTAAGGGTGATTTTTGTTCTTCAGGCATAAAATTCTCCTTTAGTTTTTTGTATTTTCTTTTTCATAAGGAACATTATCCTCATCTTCATAGGACTCCCAGGCCTTACCGAGAAGAAAGCTATTTATAGCTACTAGATGACTATCAGATAAATAATCAAACTTAGGCATTCCTCTACTAACTAAGGCACCATCCATAACAGCCCTGATGTATTCTTCAGAATATTGCTTCATTCTTAAATCAGGAATACCCCCACCAATGGATTTTGCTCCTATTCCATGGCAACCCTCGCAACCATTATCATGAAACATAGTTGCGCCTAAAGCTGCTAGCTCTTTTTCTGGTTTGGGTAATTCGGGCTTCTGAAAGAAATATTTTTCTTGCCAAGCTGGGGTCTCTTCTGTTCCCCCTATAGCGAAAGCAATTAGTCTAGGTTGACTTCTACTTCTTTCAGTTGAAGCTTGATCTACTTCCTGCTTGGCTACAGCCGAGTTTGTGCCTCTACCAACCGGCACGACAATAAGCTGCTTGCCGTCAACTAATACAGAAGATGGAGCTGCTCGCATAGCTCCTCCAGTAGCCTTAGACCATATTTCTTGACCCGAACTAGAGTCGTAAGCTTTGAAATACCCTTCTGCTGTCCCTTGAAAAACTATACCGGCACTAGAATGCAAAAGTCCGCTATTCATAGGTCTTTCATGTTCAACAGACCATATCTCTTTCTGAGAAACAGGGTCCCAAGCTATAAGTTTGCCATCTCTACCTTCTGAGGGTGTAATACTAACCCCTAGATCTCCAAATAATCCTTCTGTTTTTTGTGCCGGTATAGCGTAGTCATAATCTAGATTCATTGCGGGTATGAACAAAACATTTTTAGAAGGATCATAAGCTAAAGCATCAAAACTATGCGAACCCATACCGCCCGGTTTTATCCGAACTTTTGTTCCTGGAGATTGTTTCCACCATTGGGCTTGTTCAGTATAGATGGGCCTGCCATTTTCATCATGACCTGTCGTCCAATTTACATCCACATAGTTATTACTAGATATGTACTTGCCTGTTCTTGCATCGATTACAAAAACAAAACCGTTCTTAGGAACGCTTATCACTACCCTTTTATTCTCTCCATTAGAACCTAATGGAAGTTCAGAAATCATGATGCCTATTGATGGTTCGTAGTTCCAACCATCTTTTGGATTCATCTTAAAGTGCCAAACATACTCTCCTGTTTTAGCATCCAAAGCAACGATTGATGTAGTAAATAATTCATCACCAATATTCTTGCCTCTGGTTCTAGGGTCTATTGCACTTCCACCAACTCCAATATACAAAAGGCCCAGTTTTTCATCATAAGTCATAGCCTCCCAAACATTTCCTCCCCCTTTGAGGTTGTCATACCAACCCTCACCCCAGGTTTTCACTGCTATTTCATAAAGCTTATTGTCTTGAGGTTTTTTTGGGTTTCCAGGAACTGTGTAAAAACGCCAAACTTTTTTACCGGTTTTCCCATCAAAGGCATCAACAAAGCCTCTCGTTAATCCAGAATCAAAGCCCGAATTGCCTATGAAAACCATACCACCACCGACACGAGGCGCACCCCCTGTCCAATTAGTTTTAGTGTCACAAGTTGGGGCTTCCCATCGTTTCAGACCAGTTGCTTGATCTACTGCAAATAATTTACATCTAGAGACCACAATTACTAAGTCTTCAAAAAGTGCCACTCCCCTATTGGCTCTTGTAGCAAAGCCTTCCATTAAACTTGCGCCTATTTGTGCTCGATCTACGGGATCAAAAATCCAGAGAGGCTTTCCGGTCTTCAAGTCATTGGCAAAAATTCTGCTGAAAGATCCGCTTTGAAAAATACGTCCATCTTTTATTAAAGGGTTTCCTACTAAACCATCTTGGGTGGGAAGATCAACCGCCCAGGTTATACCTAGATCTTTTATATTGGATTTATTTATCTGTTCAAGGTTTGAATGATGTTGGATATTGCTGGAATTACCTAACAGGTCCCAGTCTGTATTAGACTCAGAAAACAAAGATAGACTAAGAATTGCAAAACTAAAAATTATTACTATAAATTTCATTTTATTGGAGGGAAATTAACCCCTATGGGGACTAGGGGTTAATAAATTCATATTTAGAAGCTGTATCTAAAATCTATTCCGAAAGTCCTGGGAGGTCCATAGAGAATGGAATCCGTACCAAAATATGCCTGAGCATCTAGATAGAACATTGCATACTTTTCGTCTGTTAGATTCTTGACCCATAGATTAGCATCCCATCCATCTACTGATTCATAGCTTAAATTAAGATTAGACAGTTCATAAGATGGCATTTCAAGAACAATATCAAGCGTATTGTATTGCGTATCAACTCTCATGTGATCTAGGTAAAGGTTAAGCGATCCAGAATCATTGCTGAATAACTCTCTATTTATAGCAAAGTTAAAGTTTGTATCAGGAGACTGAGGAAGGACTTGGCCAGCTATATCAACACCTTGATAAATTCCTTTCACAACTTCGGTATCCAGGAAGCTTGCACCAAAATAAATAGTAGTTGAAGCATTGATAACCAATTCTGAGTCTATTTCAAAACCAGACGTTTCTACTTCAGGAATACCTAGTAGTTTTTGAAAAATTTCACCATTGGGGCCGGTACTAAAATCATAAATCTGCATGTTTTCCCATGAATTATCAAAATAAGCCAAATTCAAGCGCAATCTGCCGTCCATCAAAATATTTTTAGAGCCTATTTCAATACTTTCTACTAACTCCTCATCAACTGGATTTAATTCATCGATAGCATAAAATGCACCTCCATTGATGGCTCCTCCTCTATAACCTTCGGAGTACTTTCCATAAAGTAAATTCCCATTTTCAAGAGTGTAATTAATACCCATTTTTACACTTGTATTAGTAGTGTTATTTGTGACTGATGGTACGGTAGCAAAAGGATTAGTTTCGCTATAAGGAATAAAGGCATACATTGGGGTATTGTCACCTGCTGACCTTGCGTATGAATTAAAGTCCCTTACCTCTAGTTCATCATCGGTGTATCTTATACCTAGTTCCAAGGTCAAAGAATCATTCAAATCATAGGTAGAGTCAAAATAAACAGACTGGCTCTTCCTGTCTTGAACAAAGGAGTTTTTTACTGGCTGACCTAAGCCAATAAAATCACCTAGACTCATTCCCATAGACTGATATATAGCTTGCATGCCAGCTCCTGCAGCAGACGGAGTACCCCCAAATGCCAAGGCCGCAATATCTGTTTGATCAACTATATTAATGACGCCATCGCCATTCCAATCTACATCAGTATACAAAGCTAAGTCATAGGACATATCGTTACTGTCATCCATTGAAAAAACCCCACCTATATAATTGAAAGGCCCATCAAAGTTAGAGGTAAGTCGCATTTCGAAGCTATCGGAGTCAAAATCCTGTTCGTACTCAGTCCAAACAACTTCTAATTGCGTCGAATCAAAATCTTCAGCTCTTCTACTATAATGTTCTTCAGAAGATAGCATTACGGTTAATGTATGGTCAGTTAACTCTTTATTTAATTCAAACATCAAAGAATCCGTATCAAACCTTTCTTGTATGTCATGATCATGATCCGTCTTTCCGTATACTGGTAATATAGGAGTTCCTAGAGAGGTTTGACCTAAAGCAAAAAACAAGTCATACAGTCCATTGAAGGCTCCATATGCTCCAATTCGACCATCTCCCATTGCAATATGAAAATTCATTGGACTTGCTTCTGCAGAGCTTGCTCTGAAAATTACTTCGGTTGTTTCATTAGGAGACCATAATGCAGATAATCTAAATCCATGATGATCTATTGTGCCATTATCCAACTCTGAGTTAGTTGCATGCTTTATCCATCCATCTCTATCTGCAGTAGATCCAGCTAAACGTATTGCAAAGTTTTCACTAAGTGGAACGTTGTAGGCAAATTTCATCTCTTTTAAAGATAAATCTCCTGCCGTCAAAATAACATATCCTTCAGTCGTTTCGAGACTTGGTTTAGTAGTATAGTAATTGACAGCTCCTCCAGATGAATTTTTTCCATATATAGTTCCTTGAGGTCCTTTTAATACCTCAATCCTTTCTATATCAAACAATTGACCTGCCATGAGAGAGTTAACACCTCTATAAAAACCATCAAGATGAACACCTATTGGACTCTGATTATTTCCAATGAAATCAAAAGTACCAATTCCTCTTAACGTATATAGAGGCGTTTCGTTAGACAAAGCTATGCTTGACTGCAACCCAGGCACTAAGTTGGATAGCTCTTCTACTCCTCTAAGATTTGCATTCTTTAATCTATCTCCACTAAACGCATCGACAGCAATTGAAACCTCTTGTAAATTCTCTGAACGCTTTTTTGCTGTTACCACTACTTCTTCTACAGTTTCAGCTGCAAATATAGATACAGAGAAAAGTAGTGAAAACAATATTGTAAATAAAGTTTTATTGGTCATTTTAAACCCCCCTAATTAGTTTAAATTTTATCCAGTATCTCTGCATTTTGGACATGCAACAAGAAAATTTATATGACATCGAGGCAGATAGTTTTCTTTCTTAATTATCCAAGAAATTACCAAAAACTAATGTAAACTTTATAAATTAAAGAAATTTTTTAGAAGTTGGATAAAGAAAGAAAAAAAGATTTAAACGATCTGCTAGAAATCACGAAGGAAAGACTTCGTATAAATCAAGAAGTAAATCAAATCTATGAAACCTTACTTGAGTCTCTAAAGGAATATATGGGCGATGATTTTGAAACAAAACTTGAAACTTATATTTTTGATAGGAGATATATTCAACTTATATACAGATTCGGCTTTGAAGTTTTAAATAAGGGTCACTTCATACATTCAGACTTGTATGCAAGAACCTCATTGAGTGACAGGAGTGTTGATCGTTATATAAAATATATGCTAGAAATAGACTGGATCAAAGAACTAGATTCTGATGCAGAAGATAAAAGAGTTAAAAGATATATCTGGTTTCCTAAAGAAGAGGTTTACCGTCTTTTTTTAAAAGCAGAATATGCTGAGCAAATGCTCTTTAAGAAATTTTCTGAAATGGATATTGGGATTCTTGTCTTTCCAGACTTTATAAAATTAGAAGAAATTACAAATTTTGATCCCAAAGACCAACCCAGCTAAAAAACGAGATTAATTAAGTAATTTTAAATCTTTGGCTTGGTCAATAGAAGCCTTAATTAAAACAGGAATAAATGCAGCGTACCCGGATTCGGGTCTATCCTCAATCCAACGAATAAGCATTAAGGTGCGCATCAATAAGAAAGTAGGAATGGTTTCAATTATATCTTTAGCGTTTGGACGCTCCTCTATGTAACCTCTTATCAAAGATTTGTAAGCTATATCAAAATGACACCCTGTAGCCGTAAAATCTAATCTGTCCCAAATAGCGACCGCTAAATCAAAGCCATACCAGCCAAAACCAGAATCATCAAAGTCTATTACAGAAAGGCTCTTACCTTGAATTAATACATTTTGTGAATGCAAATCAGCATGAATCATGCCAAAAGAATTTATGTCCCTGGGAAGTTTAGACAAGATTTTGGTTATATTATTTCTTATTACGGATAATTTTTCACGCTCACTAGTAGTTGCATTCTGAGCTTCCCAAAATCTACCCCAGAAGGGTTTACTTCCAAGAAATCCATTAGTGTCAAAAGAGTGTCTTTTAAAATCTTTAGGCTCTTCCCAAGCTATAGTAGCTTTATGAAATTTAGCAACAACTTTGCCCAAAGATTCATATAAATCACTAACATCTTTCTCTTCTAGATCTAAGATTAAGTCATTCAATATAGTGCCTTCTATCCATTTAACTAACCCTACATATCGATACTCACTAGAATTAAAAAAAGAAACAGATGTATAAGCTTCCCCACTTCTTGTAATTACCGCCTCAGGAACTAATAAACCGGCATTAGATAAACTTGAAGTCCAGACATGTTCAGAATTTAACTCATGTAAATCATGGTACCCTTTTCTGTGAACCCTTAGAGCGTAAGTATTTCCATCTAGTCCTTCTACTTTAAAAACTGTATTTTCACTCTGCAGATGCAGATTGATGCTCTTCACCTCTACGTCCCAATGTTTTATTGCTTCTTCAGCTAGTTTAAAGAGAGACTCCTGGTTCACAGAAATTATCCAACCTCTCTAAATGCCTGATTTAGAGTTTCCAGAAGAAGGTTTGCATTATCTAAATCAAAAACCAGAGGCGGTCTAAGTTTTAAGACATTTCTATAATGACCAGCATTTGAAATCAGAACACCCTTACTTTTCAAAATTTCGACTATTTCTATCGCCTTTTCCTTATCAGGATTTTTATCCTCTTTGTTATCTACTATATCCAGTCCTATAAAAAGGCCCGGTCCTCTTACATCTCCAAGGTAATCAAAATCATCTTTTATTTTTAGTAATTCAGTTTTTAGATACCCTCCTATCTTTTCTGCATTCTCGATAAGTCCTTCATCTTGGATAATATCTATAACTGTTCCAGCCACGGCTGCCTGCAAAGGCGTAGCTGCTGTCGTATTAAAGTAGAAAGCTTTTTCATGGAAAGTATTAGATATTTCCTCTGTGGCAATCACTCCACTTACAGGTAATCCTGAGCCCATAGGTTTCCCCATGACAGCTATATCTGGACTCACATTTGATAACTGATATCCCCACCAGGTGCCTGTTCTGCCAAACCCTGCTTGGACTTCATCCAAAATTAATACTCCTCCGGAGTCTCGTACTAGTTTGGATACTTTAGTTAAATAATCTTTTGGAAAGTCAGGTAAACCTTCGTTGGCAAAAAGGGAACAAAAGATTAGTCCAGCAAATTTAATTCCATCTTGACTAAAGCCTTCGATCTGTTTTTCTACCTCTTTTAAATAAAGAGTACACAATTCTTCTTGAGACAGCCCTTCTTTGATTGGCCTATAAGATTCAGGATAAGTTACCCTCCTAAATTCTGGTTCAAAAGGTCCAATTGTCATTCTAAAGGTTTCATGACTATTTCCGTGATAGGTTGCATTGGAACAAATTATCCCTTGTCCTCCTGTGTGAATGCGAGCCATCTTAATTGCTATTTCAACGGCTTCAGTGCCACTGCAAGCCATTTGTAGTTTTGATAAATTATCTGAATGAAGTGAGACTAATTTTTCTGAATAGTCCACTACCACATCACTAATGTAACGACTGTGAACATTTAATTTAGAAGCTTGGTCGGTTAAGGAAGCAATTATTCTTGGGTGACAGTGCCCTGCTACAGGTACATTGTTATAAACGTCCAAGTATTTCTTTCCTGCTTTATCGTAAAGCCATACACCCTCTCCCTTCTCAAGGTAGATGGGCTCCTTATAGAAAAGAGGACTCTCGCCCATAAATTGGGTTCTTTTATTTCTGGGTTTACTCATTTAAAAAATCTTTTTTATCTTAGTTAATGAAATTTACCTTTGCAATAACCGGAAAATGATCTGAAACCCCTTCCATAGAAACAGCATCAAACCCTTTTGGTTTAGAAGAGTCTCTAAAAGCATTACTTTGATTTATCAACACATCTATAGAATTGGTGTTGAAGCTCACTCCTCGTCCTTTAGAAACCAATATAGCATCTAAGAAAGACCAGTCGTCTTTGGGTTTGTAATAATATGTTCCAGCACATTCTTTGCAGCCTTGTTGATGGGACACATACCAAATCTTTGACTGATCTTTAAATGTTCCCAGTTCAGTTTCTTCTTCTGAAGTTACATTAAAATCCCCCATCGCAATTGCAGGGTCATCGTGAGAGTTAAGTAAACTTTCTAAATGAATAAAAGCATCGTTTCTCATAACAGAATCGAGAAATGGAGCTGGGAAGTGCACACTGTAAACTCTGAGAGTATTCCCTGATAACTCTATCTGGGCTTCTAGAATAGGCCTCGTGTCTCTTGTTGGAAAGCCAGGAGAAAATTTTATGAAATGAAGCTTTGATTTCTTTATTGGAAATTTAGAAATAATGGCACTATCTATACCTCGATAATCCTTTCCTTCCAATAAAACAAAATCTAAATAGCCCAAAGGTTCTAATTCTTTAAATAAATCTCTCAGAACGCTAATATTTTCAATTTCTTGAAATGCAATGATATCCGCCCCATTAGGGCTAAAAGAAGAAACTACTTTAGCTATATTTAATATTTTTTTGGTTTTAGCTTTCTCACTCCAATCCAAGTAAAGACATTCATCTCGCCATTTTTTTACTTCGATCTTTTTGCAATGACCCTTGTGATAAGAACCGCGCTTAAAGGAGGCTGGTAGAAATGCTTTGTCGTCTTTCCCTATATCATCTTTGTTATCAAAAAGGTTCTCAACGTTGTATGTCATTAATGATATTTCTTCAGCTGCCAGCTGGAAAGCAAACAATAAGCTGATAAAAAAAATGGCTGTGATGGATTTAGTTCCCATAATATTCTTGATGGGTAGCCCAAGCTATTTTTTGTAAGTTTAGTGCAACTTTTTTATCTAGATCGAATGTGTAAGTATTGCCAATGGGTGAAGTCTGAAATATAGAAGCAAACATTACACAGGCTGAAAGATAAGTTCCTGCCTTACTGGGGTGCCTGTTATCTGGATGGTATAAATTAATTTCAGGATAGGCCTTCATTGAATTTTTATATGCTAAGCCGACAGGCATTACCAAGGCATTATTTTTGTTCCCGGCTAATGTGTATTCTTCAGCTAATTGCCATGTCATCTCGGGCTTATCCTTATAAGCCCAAGTCATCATAAGCGCTGGTTCTATGCCATTCTTTTTTAAAAAATTACTGTGCCTTTCTGCGTAATCGTAAAACAAACTCTTTCTTTCAGGATGAATTGGGCACTGACTGCAATCCTGCATAATAGCCATGTCAAAACCCTTAAAGTCGTATTTACTTAGAACATTGTTCGAACTAATAGAAAAAGAACCAATATTTGGATTATTAATGTATGAACCAACATCATGCCAACTCAACGAAGAGCCATTAATGGTGACTAATCTTATTTTGTGTCCTTTACCAAGTTCTTCGGTGGCTCTAATGAGTCTTACTAAAGGATTGTGAACTCCATTGTTGTAATACATGAAACTGTTTCCAATCATCAGAAGTGACTTTGGATTTTCGCCCTTAGGCTCTTTAACTGCTGGTATTACTGAAGAAAACCCAGTTGAAAGTTGCAACAGCAGAATAAGGGTTAAGAAAATTCTCGTTAATATCATTTAAATGCTTTATCTCTCTTTGCTTTCGTTAGTAGAATAACAAAGATAATAAATGGGGAGAAATATAATGAGTACTATTGATACTGGAACACAAGATTTACTTGCTTCAAAAGAAAATGGCGTAGGAATACTAACCATGAATAGGCCTGAGGCAAGAAATGCTATGTCTGGAGAAATGAATGCTGCCATGCAGGATATGCTGGCTCAATTTGAAACTGATACAGAGGTTCGTTGTGTGGTTTTAACAGGAGCAGGAAAAGGATTTTGCGCAGGAGGAGACGTTAAAGGGATGGCGGCTTCTGGAGATGGCACCGTAGGAACAAATACCATTGATTCAGCGATACATAGACAAAGGGTTCATCAAAGAGCTACTTCAGGAAAACTCTACAAGATGCCAAAGCCTACTTTAGCTTCATTGCCTGGAGCAGCAGCAGGTGCAGGACTTTCCTATGCTTTGGCTTGTGATTTAAGAATTATGGCAAGCAATGCCATCCTAACTACTGCATTTGCAAGGGTAGGATTTTCTGGTGATTACGGGGGAAGTTACTTTATGACTCAACTAATTGGTTCTGCTAAGGCCAGAGAGCTCTATTATCTTTCCGACCGAGTAAGTGCTGAAGAAGCATTAAATTTAGGTTTGACGAACTGGGTTTGCGAAGCTGAAGAGCTTGAAGAAAAAACCATGGAGATAGCTTTGAGACTAGCAAATGGACCTTCAGTAGCTTACAGATATATGAAAGAGAATCTCAACAGAGCAATGTCTGGAGAAGTAGATGATTGCTTAGATTTGGAAGCAACCCATCACATCCACTGTGGTCAAACGGAAGATCATCGAAATGCAGTCAAAGCTTTTGTAGAAAAAACAGAGCCCGTTTTTAAAGGAAAATAGGAAAAATAAAGATGACAAATAAAATCAAAGACGATCCCAGGATAGATAAACGATTAAAGGCTGTTTTTGGAGACATGCCCGTAGACAGCGTCATGAATTCTGCTGCTAAAACTCGTGAAGAGATACTGGAAGAACAAAATTCTGAAGCAGCACAACAAGGGAAAGATGTAATGCAGATGATTAACAATTCTCCACATTACAAAGAAGTTGTTCCTGAGGAGGGTCTGGTTACAACCACCAAAGAATTTACCTCCCAACCAGATGGCAACACCATCAAAATTCAATACATTAGACCTGATTCTGATGAAACATTGCCTTGTATCTACTACATCCACGGTGGAGGAATGATGATCAGCTCATGTTTTGATGAGCTTTATGGGGCTTGGGGAAGGTGTATAGCTAGGCAAGGTGTAGCAGTTGCCATGGTTGATTTTAGAAATTGTATGTGGGCTTCTTCAGCGCCTGAAGTTGCTCCATTTCCAGCTGGACTCAATGATTGCGTATCGGGAATTAAATGGGTGCATGAAAATTCAGATGATTTAAATATTGATAAGGAGCAAATCGTTATAGCTGGTGAGAGCGGAGGAGGAAATCTAACTTTGGCTACGGGATTAAAACTCAACCAGGATGGAGATATAGGAATAATTAAGGGTCTTTATGCTTTGTGTCCTTACATTGCAGGTTACTGGCCTTTACCTGAGAACCCTTCCTCGGAAGAAAACGAGGGCATTTTGTTAACTCTTCATTCAGAAACCAACGAATCCTTTGGAGCAATTATTTACGGTATTGAGGAATATCACAATAAAAATCCACTTGCCTGGCCAAGTTTTGCCTCTATAGAAGAGCTAAAAGGACTTCCTAAAACTTATATTATCGTGAATGAATGTGACCCCTTAAGAGATGAAGGAGTAAACTTCTATCGAATGTTGAGAGAAGCTGATGTCAATGCTCAGTGCCGACAAGTCATGGGGTCTATCCACGGTACTGAAATTTTCTTGGGCTTACCAGAAGTAAGCGATGAGACCGCGATGAGTATCGCGAGTTTTGTAAAAAACTAACTTCTGTCTAAATTTTCGTTCGAAGCAATAGTTGAGCCCGATGAAGCATATCGGGCTTTCCTTTCTTCACTCCATTGATCTATTTCTTCCTTGGGAACTCCATAAGCTAAACCCCTTCCCACAGCCGGCCTAGCTCTAACCTTATCTACCCAGTCAACAATTTGGGGGTATTTAGTTATATTAATTTTGCTCCATTTCCATCCTCTAACCCAAGGATATATAGCAACGTCGGCTATCGTAAAATTATTACTACATATGAACTTATGTTTAGACAATTGACCATCCATTACTTTGAGTAATCGATTGGCTTCAGTTCCAAACCTTTCTAAAGGATGAGACTTTAAAGATTCATCAATTTCATCCATGTATCTGGTGTAACTTAATTTATTACCAAAGACTGGTCCTAAATTAGCTACCTGCCAATAGAGCCAAGGTAAAACTTCCCATTTTGAGTGGTCACTTGGAAGGAGGTTAGTAGGGTATTTTTCGGCAAGATATTGCAGTATGGCACCGCTTTCCATAATGCTGGTTTCGCCATCGATTAATACGGGAATTTTTTGATTGGGATTATGTTTAATAAACTCCTCGGTAAATTGCTCGCCCTTTTGTAAGTTTATACTCTTGACTGTAATCTCAGGTAGATCGACACCTGCTTCAATTAACTCCTCCAGCATAATGTTAACTTTCCAGCCGTTGGGAGTTGGGGAAGTCCACAATTGCATTTTACTTTTTTAAACTTCTCAAATTATTGGTCTGCTATTTTAAGAACTTTGCATGCATTTCCGCGTAGAAACTTTGGCCAAACTTCATCTTTGAAAGTAACATTTGGCATATCTTTCATGATCCTTTCTAAGGAAAGCCCTATGGGAAAATAGCCAGCATAAATCACCTTGTCGGCTCCTCGAGTATTTGCATAATCTATAATTTCTTTCGGGTAATATTTAGGAGCAAAAGCCGAAGTAGAATAATAAAGATTTGGCCATTTCAGCATCAACTTAACAGCAAGATCTACCCAGGGCTCACAGCCATGTCGTGTAACAAAAACTAACTCAGGAAAATCGTACATTACCTTATCAATGCGCTCCACATGTTGGGGCCACATAGGTAATCGGGGCCCAGGTACGCCGGCACAGGAGAAAATTGGAACGTCGAGTTCCACACATTTGTCATAGATCGGATACATAAGCTCATCATCAATACCAACTTGAGGATCGAAACCTGAATTAAAAGCTCCGAATGACCGCACACCAAATTCCTCGTACTGGCGCACCATGTCTCGGATACCTTCCTTACCTTTATTAGGATCAACACTACCTTGTGCTATAAAACGATCTGGATAGGTCTGTAGTGCTTTCCGGCTAACATCCCCACCTGCTCCAATGAGACCAATCTCTACGCCAAATCTATCCATCTCATGTAAAGTTACTGAGATGGGATCTTTATTCCCATAGAGCTCTTTCGGAACATTTTTAAACATATATTCAACCGGAAAATCTAGATCAGTGGATCCGTCTTTTAGCTGTTTGCGGATGAAATCGTATTGAGAAAAATCGTTAGCTGGGAAGCCGATCATGGTATCAACTATGCCAATGCCTTTAGGCATAACCATGACTATCCCTCACTAGGTTGGTTGAATAGCGCATTCCTAAAAATAACCCCCGTAGCGTCAACTGGAATTTCTTCTCGAGCTAATGGTTGATCAAGTTGACTTGGAGTAGGCCCATACTGATTGGCTAAAGGCCGTAATTTTTCTAGGTCAAAGTTGTATAGTTCAGCAGCGTTTTCACCCAGGAGCAAACACCGATCTTTCTCGGATATATCATTAAACGTTAAACGAAGCGATTCCAGATTATAAGGAAACGTCCCTTCATTATGAGGGTAATCATTCCCCCAAAGGACTCTTTCAACACCAATTTTATCGATACCATCTAGCTCAGCTTTACTGGGAAAACTAGCTCCATACCAACAGTTACGTTGAGCGTATACACTGGGTAATTCCTTTAAACCCCATTCGCCTTCGTAATGCATTTCTCCTATTGCTCCAAACTCTATACCCAAGTGGATACCGTCCAGTTGAGCTAACATCGGAGCTACCCAAGCACAACCTGACTCAGTAAGTATGTACTTCAATTTACTAAAACGCTCGAATACACCGCTCATCAGAAGATGACGGAAACCTGCCTGACAGTAGAAAGTTACTTCTGATATCCATAAAGCTTGTCCAACCAAGCTATTACCGTACCTAGGAGAACCTTGACCCGAATGTTGGTTTATCACAAGATCGTGGTCTTGTATGGCCGCAAAAAGCTTGTCCCAAGAAGGGTCATACAAGGGAGTAAGCCATTCACAATCTGGCGGTATAAGAGGTAGTAACACACCGCCGCGCAAATTTGCTTTTGCTATAAACTCAATATCTTTTACAGCCTCATCAATATCGTTCGGTAAAATTAAACCAACACCGGCACGCCGGTCAGGATCTTCTGCACAAAAATCTTTGAGCCAGCGATTATGAGCCCGAATGCCCTCCAAGCAGAGTTTGTATTCTTCAGGCGATGGGGGCTGTGCTGTAACTATACTTTTATTAAAAAAAGGAGGCACTGTGTTGGGGAAGACAACCTCGCCTACCACTCCTTGGCTGTTTTGATCTTTTGTACGGATATCTAAATCCCAATTACGCTTTTTCCTTTCCGCGTAATGTTCTTGAGACGGATTCTTATAACCTCCCCTCCATTCATCGAATTGATCTCGATACTTAGGGTCTAGATAATCTCTATATTGAGCATGGCTACCGCCTGCGTGGGTGTCTGCGGTAATAAGAATATATGGTTCATTATTCATATTGGCTATTCTATCACTCAGTAAATATGCGTTATATCAAAGGAATATCAACCAGAATAATGCACATCCATATGCTTTATGCTGTTCAGGAAATTTGATTGCATCCATTTGACCTCTCCTTTAACCTCAAAGTCAGGGAAACGTTTAAGTAGTTCTTCGATGCAAACGGTAAGTTGGATCTCTGCAAGCCGCCACCCTATACATAAATGCTGGCCATAGCCGAAGCTTAAGTGACGTGGACCATTTCGAGTTACGTTAAACGAAAATGGATCATCCCATTTATCTTCATCACGGTTACCCGACATGTACCAAAGAACCAGCCTATCTCCTTTCTTGATATTCTTGTCTCCTAGTTTTATATCTTCTAGAGCTGTGCGAGCCATATAGATTACCGGATGTACCCAGCGAATAATTTCGTCCACTGCGTTATTTATGATCGATGGATCATCAAGTAATTTTTGTCTTTCTTCTGGGTGTTGGCTTAACGCAAGAACACCGCCACTAATTGAATTTCGAGTCGTTTCATTACCAGCAACGATTAAAAGAATGAAAGCAGATACGTAATCATTCATACTCATTAATTTCCCTTCTACCTCAGTATTAGCAAGCATAGAAATAAGATCATCTCCGGGTTCTTCACGGCGTTTCTGGTGCACATTGATCGCGTACTGATACATCTCAGTCAATGCTGTAATAGTATGATCAGTGTCTATTCGGATGTCTGGATCATCCCCCCCTATTATGACGTTAGACCACTCAAGTAACTTGGTTCTTTCTTCTTGGTCTACACCAAAAAGCTCTGCAAGCATCTGGATCGGTAACTCCGCCGCTACTGAAGATATAAATTCACATTCTCCCTTGCCTGAAATCTGAGTGAGAATATCGACACAACGCTTACGAATTTGAGGAGATAGATTTAAAAGTTTTTTCGGTGAGAATCCTGGTGCCACCATGCGTCTATGCATGGTATGAATAGGAGGATCCATCTGGATCATGCTGTCACCTGCCTCTAATATATTTAAGTCCTTAAACTTATCTTGTACTCCCTTACTTCTAGAGATCTCACGTATGCGACGGGTCTCAGCTGTTTCAAAAGTAATGCCACCATGCACTCTATCTGAACTAAATATTTTTGGGTTTTTTGATACAAACTGGATGTCATCGTACTTAGTAACAGACCAAAATCCTCGACCACCATCCAATTCTGGACACCAAGCAACTGGATCCTCTCTTCGAAGTTCCGAAAATATTTCATGGACAGCATTTTGATCTTGGAAAGTTGCTGCCTTCGACAGTGATGTTCTGGCTTCCTTGCTCAATTCATACCTTTAACTTTTCTTATTTCTCATTTCTTACCGCCCAAGATACTCTTTTATTCTAGAAATAGTACTGAAAGGTAAATATTGATTACTCAGGCGAGTAATCTATTTCTTTTTTAACTCGTTTAGAGTGAAGTCTATTCCTCCGAGTAAGATATTCATCTTCAACAGTCCCTTTTCCATATCTGTTAATTAATTCTTGTCGAGGATCAGAAGCAAAAATGTGACCTGCGCCCTTACACAACTTAAACCCTAAGATGTTTTGAAGTTCTTCAGGAAAAGTCATAATTCTCTCAGGTTTTATGCCCAGCATAAGATTTTCCTGTTGTCGCATTGAGCCATTGCAATAGTTGATGGTTAAGGCCCATCGAACCTCTTCTGTAGTATTAGCTCCAGCTCCGTGATAACTAGTCCCAGCGACAAAGGCAATACTGCCAGCGGGCATTTCTAAAGCTACAGTATCGTAATTTTCTCCCGTAACTGGATCGTGATCCCATTTGTTACTTCCAGGTACAACACGAGTTGCTCCGTTTTCAATAGTAAAATCTGTAAGAGCCCACATGGTGTTACAAACTAAATTGGGGTGTGGTCTGGGAAATTGATAGACCCCATCATCAACATGTAACATTTGGGACTTTTCCCCAGGACCTATTACTGCACTGCCCATGGTTGATAGCAGGAAGTCTTCTTCCAACACATGGGGTAAAACTCTTAAGACACCAGGGTGAATAGCTACTTGTTGCCAGATATCGTCATCATTTAATAAATCAAACCATCGTCTGGTAACAAAACCCGTGAAAGGCCCAGGTGGTATATCCCCTCCGGGACGCACAGATTCTAATTGCTCTAATTCATTAAGTATTTGAATTCTGAATTTGTTGTCTATCACTCCTTCCATGATTGAATAGCCTTGCTCAGCTATTTCGGAAGCGTGATTTAATATTTCTTTTTCAGATAACTGGCGCACAAGCTAGGCTTGTTTGGGTGCTCCAAAAAACTGCTCAATCAGAGGTTTAAAACTTTCTAAACTATCCACCTCAAAATCAGGATCAAAAGCTTGTTGATCCCAGTCATCAGTAAATTCAGTGGCTTTAGCATACCAAGGTTCATCGATGTATTGCTTCCTCAGATCCGTTGGCTTATCCATGTAGTGATAATAATGCTCCCCCTGAAAATCTTGGTGCGTCCTGATAATGTGGTAAGCATCTTCGCTGACATAGGGCTTAATAATTTCAGCACATATTTCACCATGACCAATAACACTTATAACCTTGCCTATGTCATGTATTAAGCTGATTAAGACCATTTCATCACTAGCGTCGGCATTTCTAGCCATTGTCGCTGTTTGTAAGCAGTGGTGAAGTTGATTAACAGCAAATCCGCCAGTAAAACTTTCTAACTGCTCGAGCATACCTATTACCCGATTGGGCATATCTACAATATGCGGGAGATGCTCAGCCCCTATGTGCTCCCAATCTTCTTGTGAACCTTCGTCCATTCTAGTAAACATAAAAACCCCCTATAAAAACGACTTTAGAATAATGTTAATACCATTTTCTGCCAAGTACAATGTAGAAGTAATATCTAAAAGGTAATTACTGAAGAAAAATGATTATAAATTTGATTAGATAGGATTATGACTAAAGCACTTGAGGGATTAAGAGTAGTAGATATTGGCGGTTCAATAAGCACTGAGTATTGTTCAAAAATTTTTGCTGACTACGGTGCAGAAGTAATCAATCTTGAGCCAGATTCAGGATTCGAAACTCGTAAATGCCCTCCCTTTATAAACGGAAGGGATGATAGCGCTATGCATGCTTATTTAAATACCAATAAACTCAGTGTTAGGAAAGATAAGCTCAGAAGAGAGATACTGGAAGAGCTGATTTCAAGTGCTGACTTGGTTCTAAACAATGGAAAGAAATCAGAACTCTCTTCAATTTCTAAAGGAGTTTTCTCTGATATTAGTTGGTATGGGAAAGGTGGGGATTACGACAATTTTATCGGCACGGATGCGCAGTGTTTTGCATTAAATGGAATGCTTAGAGGGCTCGGTACTGTTGAAGGCCCTCCTATAATCCCTACTGGTTATCAGGCCCAGATTATCGGAGGAATGGCGGCCTTTGCGGGAAGTCTAGGACAAGTTTTAGGGGTTGAATTAGGAAATAAAAAGAGCCCTGCACTGGTAGAAACCAGTATTTATGAATCCACCTTATGCCTTACTGAAGTGGGAGCAGTTTCATTTTTTAATACTGGACTAGAAGGAAGAAGGTTGGGGGTGAATAGATTTGCCCCCACTTACCCTCTAGGTGTTTTTCCTTGTAAAGAAGGATGGATAGGCTTAACAGTGCTAACCCCTAGCCAGTGGCATGCCTTTTGTAAGCTACTAAATATGGAACATTTTGCTTTAGTACCAGAATATCAAACCTCTTTAGGAAGATTACAAGACATAGACACTATAGAACCTGTTATACAAGAGAGCTTATTAACCTTTTCAGCAAATGATCTTTTTTACAAAGCGCAACAGGAAGCAATTCCTTTAGCCAGAGTTCCCACCATGGAAGAGCTTTTAGAAGTTGATCAGTTCATAGAACGAAATGCCTTCACTTATGCAATCTTGTCAGGTGAACAAAGGATAAAAGTTCCAAGCGTTCCTTTTAGATTGATGGATACACCGCCCACTTTTGGAGGCTATGTTGCTGAGCTGGGAGAACATTCTGAGAGATTTAATAGATGAAGACTAGTAGTTCACTAAAAGGGATACGGATTATTGATTTAAGTATGGGTTGGGCAGGACCCTTGGCTGCAAGAAACTTAGCGGACTTGGGTGCTGATGTAATTAAAGTAGAGAGTTGCGAGAACTTTGACTGGTGGAGAAGTTGGGAAGCAACTCAAGTATGGATTGATGAAGATGGAGCTGAGAAATCTCCTGCTTTTAACTCAGTGAATAGGAATAACAGAAATATCACCCTGGATTTATCTCATCCAGAGGGAAGAGAACTACTTCTTAAATTAGTTGGAAGAGCCAATGCAGTAATGGAGAATTTTTCGGGAGGTGTTTTACCAAAGCTAGATCTCAGCTATGAGGTTTTTAAAAAGGTTAAGGAAGACATCATTCTGCTTTCAATGCATGCCTTTGGTTCATCTGGCCCTTGGAAAATGTTCAGGGCCTATGGATCTACCGTAGAGCAATCATCAGGATTGCCTCATGTAAATGGGATATCGTCAGATCCACCCATGATGCACCACGTAGCTTATGGCGATAGTGTGGCCGGCTTAAATGGAGTTTCTGCTCTTTTGATTGCATTAAGACACCAAGCAAAGACAGGCAAGGGACAATTTATAGACTTATCACAAGTGGAGTCACTCTTACCCTTGGTGGCTCATGGCATTACTGAATTTACTGCTAATGGCAAGGAACCTGAAAGAAACGGAAATAGGTCAGAATTTTTTGCCCCGCATGGAGTGTATCCTTGTGAAGGAGAAGATAAGTGGATTGTGATTCAAATCTTAAACGAGGATCAGTGGCTGAGCTTTCAAGAATTAGTTGGAGCACCTATGCAACAATTTGGAAATTTGGAGGATCGACTCTCTAAACTTCAAGATCTGGATAAAACTATAAGTGAGTGGACTTCTTCAAAAGAAGCTCAAAAGCTAATGTATGTTCTTCAAGAAGCTAAAATCCCTGCTGCAGCTACTCATACTATGTCGACTCTGCTTAACGACCCACACCTTAATTCTAGAAACTTTTGGCAATGGCTAGACAGAGCCGTGGTAGGTAATCAGCCAAATCCTTCAGCCCCTTTTAATGTGAATGGAGAAAGATTACCAATAAAAACTCCTGCTCCGACTCTCGGGCAGCACAACCAAGAAATTCTTACAGAAATTCTAGAATTGAATCAAAAGGAAATAGACAGGCTTGAGAAAATTGGCATCATAGGAACCAAACCTAAAATGCCGTCCCCTTAGAGGCTTACTTATTTTTGACTGACTCTTTGGCTCTTTTAACTGCTTCCCTAACAGTGTATTTTTTGTTCAAGTCCTTTTTAGAAGACTTTCCTGACAATTCTCTAACTCTTTCGTATTCACCTTTATCATAGGCCGTTCTAAATTGTTTAATACTACCCCATTGATCTCCTACTCTTCCTGGAGCACCTAAACCAAAGCCCTCTATGGTGGAACCATAAGTTAAGGCTTGTAATCCAATCCTATGGAGTAGTTTTGGACTGGCATTTTCTAATACATCGGGTGCAACAGAAATTACCCAGTTTTCTTGGGTTCTAGTCCAAGATTTCACATTACTCATGGTAGCTACAAATCTCTGTTTATTAGTTCTATTTGATCCAGTACCATGCAACATTCTTCCATCGAAAAGCATGATGGTTCCTGCCTTTGCTTCCAAGTTTATGGCAGGAGGGAGCTTGCCTACCTTGCCTCCGCTTCCTGCTTCAATGAGTAACTTATGGCTGCCCGGAATGACTAAAGTTCCCCCGTTTTCTTCATTAATATCTTGTGGGATGTACATTGTGTTAAATAAAGCAGGCGCTTCTTCGGTAACCCATGGGAGTAGAGGACCCTGGTCAATATGAAGTCCTTGCGGATAACCTCCAGGGTCAGCCCCGTTGGAAAGAAAACTATGACATATCCATCCTTTTCCAAGAGTTTCGTCCATAATTTGTTCAATTAATGGACCTGCTTGAACCGCTTCTGGATTTTGTTCAATACATTGGGCAAAGACCTCTCCTTTATTAATTAGAGTATTTACGTATTGCCCTGAAGGGGTTGGTTGATCGACACCAGCAAGTCTTTCCCCTTCAGCTTGATCCAGTAATCTACCCAAAAAACGTGCGCATTGCTCCTTGGACATGGCATCTTCAATTAGACAAAACCCCCACTCTTTGATATCCCTTCGCATTTGATTAATGTCTTTAGTTTCTTCAGGTAAATCTAAGTCCTTCCAATAATCATGTTTTCTAGCCACTGTGGTATCCCAATATCTACCTGTGCCCCATTCGAGAGGCTTCTTGATATCTGGGGGCATTAACCAAGGGTTATTCTTCATGATTGAACGAAAGGGTTCACCTGAACTTAAGAAATCTCTGTATATCTGTTTATCATGAGGAGAGTTTTCCTCAACAAAGTCTTCAGTAAATTCAATTGGTACTTTCATAGTTTTAATGAAAAATAATTATCTTTAATTTAACTAGAATTATCTAATCAATCAACTTTTGTGATCTTGCCATTTCATCGGAATATGTTTCGGGGGCAGCATTTAAACTTTCTGACCAATCTTGCCACATGTTTTCTTGAGGAGGCTTGGCTCTATTCTCATCCAGATCCTGTTTAATAAAATCACCCAGAACTGCAAGTCTCATTTTGTTGGAATAGTTGTGTCCTGCCATGTGGCCTAATCGATGATGCCATAAAACAACATCTCCTTCTGAACCACAACAGTCAACTGGTTGGGTGTTCGCCATCACTTTCTTAATTTCTTCTTCATATGCCTCCGACTGAATTATGCCTTTATAAGATGGCAAGTGTTCGTAATAAGCTATTCTGGGTTGGTCGTACTGCATTTGAAATGTTGGGTAAAGTTTTTTATGCGAACCTGGCCAAACCTTAAAGGCACCTCCATTAGGGAGAACATCATCAATTAAACCAACCAAGCTCAAATTGAAAGGATGTCCATCACTGTGACAAAAATCAGGTTCCCTTTCTTTGTCTCCATAAGGAAGTGTTGCGTAGATACCTCTGGCTCCCTCGTTGCCTAAGGCTGGATCTACTGGACCACCTGGCCATGCAGCACCTTGTTGCCCCATGGTCTTCCCGCCCACTTTGGGTTTCACTAAAGTATCTTTGCCCAAAAGCTCTTCTGCTATTAGCTGTAAGACCTCTGAATAGACAAGATCAATCATCAACTGATCGGTACCTATGGATCTAAGTTGCCACTTATATCCCTGTCTGAGATTAGTCACATCTTCTTCTGAATCTTTTTCAATAAACGGCCCTAGATGAGTTGAAGGGTCTTCTCTTTTGATATTTGTTTCTTTGGGTAAAGACGACCAAAGTAAATCACGTGCTTTCTCACAAAGATCCGGGTCTAAAATCTTTGGAAGTATGAGGTACCCATTTACCTTAAAAAAAGAGAGTTGTTCTTGGTTGAGGATCACTTTGCTTGTCTGACAGATAACAGAAAGGCAACCAAAGTAATAGGAAATAACAGATAAGCTCCTATTTGCCCAGGTGGTGTAACGGGTAAGGGCTTCCAAGTTATTAAAATAATTCCCATAATCTCAGTTATTCCAAGATATAGAAAAAAAATTGGGATCAAAGCCCTCCATCTAAAAATAATCAGCCAAGCCAATACTGCTTCTATCAAATGGTACCTTCCAAAATTACCTGCGTGCGTATTAATAACTTGGACAGCTCCTTCAGGGTAAGTTTCTAAAGGTATGCCTGCAATAATTCCATTACCTCCGTCCGGAGCAAAATAATGAACACAACCTCGAAAAGTAAACATGCAAGCTAATAACACCAGATAATAAAGAGAAATTTTAGAGCCTGAATAGCTATTATTAGGCTGAGGAAGAATTGTTGACCAATTAAACATGATCTTCTAATGTAACTGAAACTTATAGGTCTGGGAAGACTTGAACCTCCTTAACTAGAGCAAAAATTGAGCACATCTGAAAATAATCCAGAAGTAAATCCTAAAAAATCTAATAGGATCGGAAAGATCTTGTTATTTGGAATAGCTATAGCGTGTTTTTATTATATTTATTACCGATTAAATGGAGCTGCCTTAAGAGAAGGCCTGTCTTTGGTTGAATATATGCTAATTGTTTTTGCTGCTGTTAACTGGATTCCTTGGCTTCTGATGATGACAGGCTATTGCCTCTTCTACTTTTCTATAGACACCTTAATAATAACTAGGGCTTTGGGCTGGTTTATCAAAGACACTAGATACACTGACATTTTGCCTATTCGTGCAAGCGCTTACATCATCTCAATGTTCAATGAACAAATTGGAAAAGGCGCTATGGCTTACTACTTAAATAGACGTGATCAAGTTTCCGGATGGGAAGTGTCTTCATTAATGCTGTTCATAATGTTTTGCGAAATATTCTACCTATTAGTTTGGGCAACTATTGGCTTTTCTGTTGGTGGGCAAGATTTACCAGAAGTATTTGGATTAATTAAATACATTGCTATTGGTGGTGCCATCTTTTTTACTCTCTGGGTATTTTTCTTCCGTGGACCTTTATTTCAAAACAACAGAATTAGAAATTTAGAAATTTTTCATGCTTTTAGATTAGCTAAGCTCAAGCACTACGGAGCTTTCTTCTTATTGAGATCACCCTTATTAATTGCAGCTGTATTTGTCTATTCAACAGCCCTTGGCTTCTTTGGGGTGGAGGTTTCATCATTGTCCCTCCTTCCTCTTCTTCCAGTCATATTTTTTGCCGCTACAATTCCTACCCCTATGCGAGCCGCAGCGATTACCTCGTGGATAATTCTTTTTCCTGAAAATGAAGGCCAAATGGCAGCTTTTGGTTTTTTACAGCATAACTTCTTCATTTTATTTAATGCCGTTATAGGTCTAATGTTTCTTCCTAGAGCAAATAAAGAATTATTTGGTGATAAATCAAATTAAGTGAAGATCTCTTTTACCTTAGCTAATTCTTTAAGCCTATCTAGATTAATCATTGCGCCAGTAATCGCGTGGACTATTCTTTCTGACTGGTGGCTTACTGCTAGTTTTTTCCTATTATTGGCTATTCTTAGTGATCTGTTGGATGGACCCATTGCAAGAAAGAAGGGTCAAGAAACCGCAACCGGAGGACTCTTAGATCATTCTTGTGATGCTCTTTTAGTAGCTGTTTTGTTATTTGTGCTAAACAAAACTCACGGAATACCATTGCTTCTTCCCATATTAGTATTAGGTTCTTTTCTTCAATATGTCTTGGATTCCAAAGCATTATCTGGGCACAAGTTAAGGACCAGCTTTTTAGGTCGCTCAAACGGAATTGCTTACTATATTTTGGCGAGCATCTGTATATTTTCTCAAGCTCTAGGAATTAATCAGCTTGATAAATTTTTTATTATTTGTGCTTGGATTCTGATAGCTTCAACTTTAGTGTCCATGTCCGAAAGATTATGGACTTTACTAACTAGATAAAAATATGAAAGACAAAATCTTAGTAACAGGTGCCAATGGAAATTTAGGTAAGAAGTTCATGCTCTCCAAAGGGGAAGTGGATGTTTGTGCTTTAGTAAGATCAGAGAAAGCTAAAGATGATTTGATGAGTTTCGTACAGGCTCATGATATTCAAGATGTTCAAATAGTTGAATGTGATTACCTTGATAAGCAAGTCATTAAGGAGCTAGCTAGATCATGCAGGTATATGTTGCATCTAGTGGGCATAATTAAAGAAAATAAAGACAATAGATTTGATGTAGTACACAAACAAACCACAAAGGCACTTGTGGAAGCTATCAAAGGTAGTGGTATCAAAAAATGTTGTTATATAAGTATTTTAGGTGCTAAAGAAGGCTCTGAAAATACCTGTTTTTCTTCAAGGGGGTTTGCTGAAAAGCTTTTCTTAGATTCCGATATGCCTTCCCTAGTTCTCCAAGTCCCAATGGTACTTGGAGAAGGTGATTATGCTTGTGAAGCTTTAAAAAAAAATGCTCTTTCCAGAATTAATTTCACCTTTCGGAAACTTAGTTTAGAACAACCCATTTATGCCAAAGATATCATTGATGTTATAAACATAGATATAAATAGAACTCTCAAAGAGAAACATTCCTCGATTGGGATTAAGGCTCTTGCAGGTCTAACTTCACTAACTAGAGAAAAACTAATTTTGAAGGCAGCCAAACAATTAGGAGTAAAAGTAAAAGTTTTTTCTCTCCCTCTCTTTCTTGGTTACATATTAGCCAGAATATCTGAAATGCTATTTTCCCACCCTCCCATAACCAGGGCCATGTTAGGAGTGCTAGATCATGACGATGATATTGACCCTTTGCCTTCTAGCAAAGAGTTGGGTATTAACCTAACTGCTCTGGATGAAATGCTAGAGGCGACTATCAGTGCTTAGAAAAATTTAAAGATAAAATTTAATTCTTTCTTGGTTCCAACTCAAAAATCCACAAATCTCCGGAATCTATATTTTCTTGAGAAACGGGGAACCCTCCAGCATATTTTCTGCTTAGTTCTCCTAAAACGCCATTTAGGATGTCACCTTCCTCTATCCTGACCATCTTTCTTTCATAAAGTTTTCCATCTACTCTTAAAAGAGCCCTGCCATCTTTTTCGGCTTCCATTGGCCAATGCTTCCAAATCTTACCCATTGTGCTGTTCATATAGCCTGAGGGAACAAAGATCCTCCCTTCAGTTTCCATAATAAAAGTAGTTCGAGAGCGAGGAGGGTCCAATAGCTGAAATTGCACAATAGGATAGTCTTTCAGAAAACTCCAATCAGGTTCATCCCCACCAACCTGTAACTCGCCTGTTTTAAAGGGTCCTGCAGTTACCATTTCTATAGGTGGTCCATTACCTATAGGACCATCACTGAATCTAGCCACGGCGAAAATAGAAAACACAACTAAAACGATTAAACCTACAACGCTACCGATTGTTTTTGCTAAAAATATAAAAAATTTCTTCATATATCCAATACTGGCATAAAAGACAAACTAATAAAAGTTTGATTAAGGTTAACTTAGTCCTTTAAGTCTAAACGAATAAAATACCTAGGAGGAAAGCCCGTTAGTATCCTGAAAGTTAATGGATGAGCATGTTCTTTCATAAGCCTATCATGTTCCTCGTCCTCAACAGAAACCGCTAAATAAGATTTTTTTTCCCCTTTATACAATACTTCCACATTGGGATTAGATAGGGCTTGCCTATACCAAGATCGGGGCCAATGGTTCGCTGAAACATAAAGTTTACCGTCATTATTTACTGCGGAGAGTACCCTGTCTTTCGTTACCTGATCATCGAAAGTAGTGATTACTAAAGAGTTTTGATTTGAAGGTTGTGAATAGCCTAACCAAGATTCGAACAAAACCACTAAACCTATGTAAACAACTACTAGGCCAATCGAAATTATTTTTAAGATCTTCATGTTAATTATCTTTACCAACTTTATCGTGGTTTTGTTTCATTTCAAAATAATTTTAACCTCAAGTTTTTTCTGGAGGTTGTTTCGTCTGGCTAAAAAGATAACCTGGTCTCAATTTTAGATTATCTGGAAAAGTTGGAGAGTCGAGTGTTTTTTCTCCTTCCCAAGCAACTTTTTGAAAGGGCATTTTAGGAAACCCCTCTGCTCCGTGATCAGCTGATTCAATACCTTGTACTTTCTTTAAGACACAAGCTTCTTTTATCTTCTTATCCGAAGGCATTTCTATAACATCATCTCCATGCCCCTTACCTAACCTCAAAGCTTCTGGTAAACCTAAACGTACATATTGTTCAGAAGGACATTCGTTTCTAGCCATCTCTCTTATCATCAATTTAATCATATGGATTTCTATCTCTTGATCATCCAAAGGCTTTGTTTGCCCGGGATCGGCTTGTACGTCAAATAATAAGGTTGCGGTTCTTCCCTTTCCCAAGGGGTTATCTTTAGAATAGAAAACAGGGGGAGTTCTAGTAGGTATCTGCATGACCTTACAGCCTTTCATAAATCCAAAACCTTCTACCCTCTCCCATTCTTGTAGTTCACGAGGAGAAAACCTTTTTTTCATGTGTGTGGGCATTAAGGTGTAGTCAAAAAGAGGGGTGTTATCTTCTGTGGTATTAGCTCTCATGTATACGTATTGGCCATCGGTAACATTCACCTGACCTCCCATAACGCCGTAAAGAGAAGCTTTACGTATTTCTTTATCTTCAGTCATGGAATCAAATATTGGTTTTCCTTGCATGTCTTCGGTTAAAGATATATCAAAAAAATCTAAGATGGTGGGTGCCAAATCTATGGTCTGAACCAAAGCATTCCTTTCTTGATTAATGTTTTTAGGATTACGAGGGTCGTAAGCCCAAAAAGGTATGTGAGCTATTTCTTGAAAAAAAGGAGTTACTACTTTTGCCCACCAATCATGTTCACCCATTAAAAATCCATGATCGGTATTAACTATCAGCATGGTATCTTCCCATAAGTTATGCTCGTCGAAAGCATCTAAGACCCTTCCAAGTTGTTGGTCACAAAAGGTTATAAGGGAAGCATACATATACCTTATATGACCTACCGTTTGCTCGTCTTCCCTTACTTCCCTGTAAGGAGGCCAATCAAAAGGTGGGCCATCGTATTCGTGAGGATATAATTTTTGAAATTCTTCTTGAGTAAAAAATGGTTCATGAGGATCAAATGTTTCTATCTGAAGATACCAATTATCCGCGTTCTTATTTCTATTAATGAATTCAAGACCAAGATCAAAGGTCTTGTATTGAGGTTGAAGTTCCACTCTGTCCATATGCTCACGATTTATATTGTCTTGTTTCTGATATCTCAATCTTTGCTGTTCAGGCCATCTATCTGACCCAAAATTTGGATCCCTAAATTTTTCAACGTCGCCTATCCATTTATCCCCTTCTTGTCCTCTTACTAAATCAAAGGTTGTGTATCTTTGGTGATAAGTTGCTCCTCCATCTTCCCAGTAATGAAGGTGATCTGTGACCTTGTGAGAGTGGACTCCGTTCCTGTTAAGAATAGAAGGCATGGAATCATCAAATGGCTCTAAAGGCCCCCAAGATCTATGTAAAAAATTATATCTTCCAGTATGCATTTCTCTTCTGGCAGGCATACAAGGCATTGAACCAACATAAAAGTTTTGGAATTGCACTGATCTTTTAGCTAGTCTCTCAAAGTTGGGCGCCTTAACCCACTCATTGCCATAAGTAGGAATGAAATGACGACATAATGTGTCATACATAACAACCACGCATCTTTTTCTTGCTTCTTTACTCATTAGTTCTTTCTATAAAGAAATTTAATAGGTCAATTATGGGAACATACATCCCAATCAACAACCTTTTTCATGAATTTGATAATGGCATAATTTGCTAAAAGCTATTAGTATCTAGTTTCTTATTTTAGAGAGTAAATATTATGGATATCGAACTTAGTACTGAAGATTTGGCTTTTAAGACAGAAGTAAATGAATTTTTTCATGCCAATCAAATGGACAAGGGGGAGGATTATTTTTCGTGGCGTAGTAGGTGGTTTGAAAATGCCAAAACAAAGGGAGGCTGGGATGTGCCCAAGTGGCCCGTTGAATTTGGTGGTCCTGGCTGGACGCCAACTCAACATTACATATGGGAGCAAGAAACGGCCAGAGCTACCCTGCCCTTTGACCTTCCTTTTGGCACCAATATGCTTGCACCAATTTTGATGGGATACGGAAATAAAGAACAGCAAGATAGATTTCTTCCGGATATTAGAGCTAGAAAGGTTAATTGGTGTCAGGGCTACTCCGAAACCGGTGCCGGTTCCGATTTAGCAAACTTGAAAACAAAAGCAGAATTATCGGAGGATGGTACTTATTACACTGTTAATGGATCAAAAATATGGACCAGTGCAGCTCAAATAGCAGACTGGATTTTTTGTTTAACCCGAACTGACGATAGTGGAATCAAGCAAAAGGGTATTACCTTTCTACTTTTTCCTATGAAACAAGAAGGCATAGAGGTAAAACCAATTATTACTTTAGGCGGAGCACATAGCGTAAACACTGTTCACTTTACGGATGTAAAAGTTCCCGTCGAAAACCGTATTGGAGAAGAGGGTAAAGGTTGGACCTACGCTAAAGGATTACTTCAACATGAGAGAACAGGGCTAGCTGGCTTATCTAGATCTTTGGTTGCCCTTGAAAGCCTTAAGGAAGATGCTCAGTCAGTAATAAAGGGCAATGGTAATCTCATGGATGATCCTGGTTATAAAGCAAAAATCGCAGAATTAGAGATTGACCTAATGGCGAGTGAATATACTGAGCTTCGATGTCTTGCCAGCGCAGCGGCTGGTGCTGAATTAGGCCCAGAATCTTCTATATTGAAACTGAAAGGAACTGAAATACAACAAAGAATTCAAAAATTAAAGGTGGAGGCTAGCGGAATTTATTCTCCAGCTTGGGGAGATCAAGCAGTCGGTTTGCCATTTGCTAAAAGTGGGACTGCGGGATACCTAGCGAGTCGAGCCTACACTATTTACGGTGGCGCCAGTGAAGTTCAACGTGATGTTATTGCTAAAAATGTTCTGGGGCTTACTAAAAAATCTACAAAATGAATTTTGAACTTTCGGAAGAACAACGAATGATTCAACAGAGTGTTGAGCGCTTTGTAGATGATAATTACGACCTAAATAGTCGAGTAGATTTGAGTTCCAAGAGTCCAGGTTTTAGTACTAAGAACTGGCACTCTATGGCTGAACTGGGTTGGTTGGGCTTACCTTTTGAAGAAGAAGATGGTGGCTTTGGAGGCAATCAAATAGATGTTCTCGTAGTTATGGAACAGTTCGGACGCGGCTTAGTTCTTGAGCCTTATCTAGCTAGTATCGTCATGGGTGGTGGTGCTTTGAAGAGAGGGGGCACAGATGCTTTAAAGAGTGAAATCTTACCTCAAGTTATTGAAGGCACCTTGCAATTAGCTTTTGCGTACGCCGAAGAACAAAGTAGATTTGATTTAGATGATGTCATGACATCGGCTCGAAAAGAAGGAGAAAATTTTGTTTTAAACGGTCAGAAATCCATGGTACAAAACGCTGAGACTGCGGATAAAATAGTTATCTCGGCACGTACTAGTAGCGGCCAAGTTAGCCCACAGGGTATTACTTTATTTTTGATAGACGCAGATGCAGAAGGCTTATCCCGAGATAACTTTCCCACTGTTGACGGGCTAAGAGCTTCTGAAATTACTTTAGAGAATGTAAGTGTAGGTCCAGACAGAATTTTGGGTGAAGTTGATCAGGGCTTCAGCATATTGCAGTCAGTTGCCAACGATGCAATGCTTGCATTAAGTGCAGAAGCGGTTGGTGCCATGGAAGTCTTATATAAAGACACAGTGGACTACACGCAACAAAGAGAACAGTTTGATCATCCTTTGTCTGAATTTCAGGTTCTGCAACATCGCATGGTTGATATGTTTATGGAATATGAGCAATGTAAGTCGCTGTTGTACCGTGCAACAATGGAAACCATTCAAGACCCGGAAGCCGCACAGAAAACCATTCATGCTCTCATGCATTTAATCGGAAAGTCCGGAATGTTTATAGGTGAAAATGCTGTTCAGCTCCACGGCGGAATGGGGATGACAGAAGAACTTAGAATCGGCCATTACTTCAAACGTTTATTAGTTATTGATGCAACGTTTGGAAATGCGGACTATCACCTACAAAAATTCACAACTTTTTCTTAAGAAAACTTGGTGGGTCTGGGAGGACTTGAACCTCCGACCTCACCC
>JGI24921J38492_100884_pt1 | contig 39281 bp, 39 predicted proteins | sample LinPFosmplate9_FD_38492 | JGI IMG/M metagenome (IMG submission 38492)
TCGAGCTCGGTACCCGGGGATCCCACCTAACCCTAACCCTAACCCTAACCCTAACCCTAACCCTAACCCTAACCCTAACCCTAACCCTAACCCTAACCCTAACCCTAACCTAACAAATTCAAGTAAAGTAGAAATGGCTGACAAAACGAGAAATGGCTGATATAACGAGAAATGACTGATATAATGAGAAATGGTTGATATAACAGGAAATGATTGTTATATGAACCGAAACCGCCCGAGGAACCTTCCTGGAACATTCTAAGAACATTCTTTAGCAATTAAATTGACTAGAGGAACCCTTAAAGAACCTTAAAGAACCTTAACGAAACACTAGAGGACCCCTTAAAGAACCTTAACGAAACACTGGAGGAACCCTTAAAGAACCTTAAAGAACCCTTAAAGAACCTTAACGGACCACTAGAGGAACCCTTAACGGAGCCCTCAAATAAATATTAATTGGAGCATGAAAGAATTTTCACTGACCACTCGAGGAAGCCTTAAAGAATCTTAATTGAATCCTTGAATGAATAGTAAGAGTATATTTCGTGGCAACTTATTTGATAAATATAGATTCGCCCCCCTGGCATCTACATAAGTGATTTTTTGTCGCATTTAGGATAAAATTGAAATGTAAAATGCTTTAGAGATGATAGCATATAAAGAAGCCAGCATGTCTACTGAACACGAAATCGAAGCTATCCTCGACCCGGTTCCCACCTATGAGGAGTTCTTCGCATCAGCTAAGGATTTATCAGGGGAGAGTCCTCGATACCTAAGGGTTCCTAATCCTACTCTAGTTCGATTCGCAGAGGCAGTTGTATCGGAACATTCTGACCCTAAGTCGCAAGTTTGGGATCTGAAGGAGGAACTGGGTTCAGATATCGCAGCAAGTGCCACTATGGATGTCATTATGAATGCAAAGATGATGCGATTGAGCGAAGACCAGGTTAGGACCATGATGGCACATTGACCTCCTCGATGATATCATCAAAAATGAAACCAAAAAATCCTGTTTTTATTATAATCCTAACTAGAGGATACCATACTCCCTGCTTGCCTTTTTTGACTGTCTAGAAATGCCCGATAAAATTGAAATATTCAGATACTTATTAGTATATCATACAAGAATAAATGTCGAAATTTACACACACGAAAACCTTGATGATGAATCTACTTTTATCTACTCTCTGTAGAGCCTTCGAATTCGTTTTCGTATTCGTAGCGATGATGCATGTCCTGTCTGTGGTAAAAACACTGGATACGGGAATGCAGAAAACTAATCTTCTTTCTCTTCTTGATAACTCACAAAAATGCTTACTTCATGAGAATAAATATGACCCGTTCCAATTCAATACAGACCATTACTCGCTCAAGTATGACCCTTACTGGGGCTTTCAGAAAGTCAGAGTTCATGGAAGTTCGGATTAAGCACGACCCTAGATGAGGGAGTTACGACCCTAGATGAGGTAAGTACGACCCTAGTTGGAGGTAAGTACGACCCTAGTTGGAGGGAGTTACGACCCTAGATGAGGTAAGTACGACCCTGGTTGGAGGGAGTTACGACCCTAGATGAGGTAAGTACGACCCTAGTTGGAGGGAGTTACGACCCTAGATGAGGTAAGTACGACCCTAGTTGGAGGGAGTTACGACCCTTACTATCTCCCGAATTTCAGGGTAATCCAGTGAGAAAAGGGTATCGTACGACCCTTACTCGGAAAAAAAATTGAAAAGTATTTTACTGTTCTACTGATATCACTATAACCAGTGTAAAGCACTAATACAATCAACAATGCCTAAAATGCCAAAGAAGATCGCTCGCTCCCAGCTGAAGAAGCGGATATATGACTCGTTAGAGAACCACTGGTACACTATGATTTGGGAGGACGAGCACGGGTCGTCAGGAGCAGCCAATTTATGGTGGGAAGAGACCATTGAGTGGTTGGAGAACGTCCCTCTAGAGAAGATCAATCCGGCTATCCCATTTCCTCAGCCACTTCCCTCGAAATGATACTATGTAAAAACGAAATAAAACCCCTTCCATGACCCGAACCTTGTTTGCCTGTCTTACCCTTTTTTGCTTTTATGTAGTACGGGTCGGGTACCCGTGAATATCCATGAAAATTGATAAAATATCCTGGCATCTACATAAGTGATTTTTTGTCGCATTTAGAAAAAAATTGAAATGTTAAATGCTTTAGAGTTGATAGCATATAAAGAAGCAGCAATGTCTCCTTGTGGCAACATACCAAAGAGCGTGGCTCAATCCCAGTTGAAGATGTGTCTATATGAGTCGTTTGAGAACCACTGGCACACTATGGTTTGGTTAGCTGAGGGGTCGAGAGGTAAAGCAGATATATGGTGGGACGACACCATTGAGTGGTTAGAGCATGTATCACTAGAGCATGTATCAATAGAGAAGATCAATCCGGTAGTTGCCGTTCCCGTACCCGAACACGAACGACGAACGAGCACCGTCGCATGGCCCAAACCGTCAGACAGATATTGACAGTCCGACAGCATACGCTGAAAACAAAGAATAAAAAAACATCCTTACCATGTCCTGTCCCCCTGTTTGTCTTTTTTGCTTTATGTGGCACGGGTCGTTGTTTGCCTGTCTTACCCTTTTTTGCTCTCTAACCCTTCTTGTTGAATCATGTTCTGATAAGCAGTAAAGCAGAAATGGCTGACAAAACGAGAAATGGCTCATATAACGAGAAATGGTTTATATAACAAAAAGAGGATTGTTATATAAACTTGTTTTTACTTCACTAGAGGACCGCTTATTCCCACTAGATGGTGCGATATAGATGGGTTACGACCCCTACTCGGAGAAAAATTGAAAAGTAGTTTACATTTCTACAGATAGCATAAACAGTTAAGAACCAATAAATCACATGTCAGCAGCAGTCTTCAAGTTCCCTACCAGTGTCCTTGTTAATGAGGTAAAGAGGTCGATGACGACTAGGACGATGACCAGAGGTAAGAAGGTTGCACTAGTCGCAAAAAGGATGAAGTCCGCATCAGGTAAGACGTATGTCGTATTATACTCAAAGAAGCAATTTGAACGCGAAGAGAAGGCCAGTGCGAAGAAGACACAAAAGGAAGCGGAACGCCTCGCAAAAAAGGACGCCAAGGAAGCGGAACGCCTCGCAAAAAAGGACGCCAAGGAAGCGGAACGCCTCGCAAAAAAAGGCACCAAACGAGTCGCAAAAAAAGTAGCTAAGAAATCATGATACTATGAAAAACGAACTAAAAAACATTCCTTGCCTCTTTTACCCTTTTTTGATCAGTGCTGTCTTCGATAATAATAGGAAAGCAGAAATCCTTGATATAACAAAAAAGAGGATTCTTATAGAAACTTGGGGTTACTAGAGGACCGCTTAGCCAACAACTGATTCACCTATAGAGGGCTCATAACACAAACGCATACTATCTTAAATATTAGTTTATACACACACACTACAGGCACACACACTACAGGGTTTCAAATCCCAAATTCGGGAATATTAAATACACCGTCTGTCAATGTATACCTTGCAATAACTCTTGGACATTCCTTGTTCGAAATGACATCACTCGTAGAATAAACATTGTTGTTTTTATCAATGTAATAATAAATCCCTCTAATTTCTTGAGCACATACTTCTATTTTTTTTAATTCGTTCACGCTGTTGGATACACCAGAAACTACACCATATGGGACTCCTTTCATATGAGTACCACAATACTCATTGTCATCTTTTTTTCGTCGTGAACACTGTTCATTATTGGCTCGAAGGGCTAAACATCTATCACAATGGGGGACATTATTCTTCACTCGTTTACGCTTTAGGAAATCGTCATTTGTTAATGTCAAACGTGGATAATCAATAATATATTGCATTATTTCTTTTTTTTTATCATTATCAATACATATAGTCATTATATGTTGGATCATATCATTCTTGATTTTGGACATATAGGTTTCGGTCTTGGATACAATTCGTTTTTCCATTTGAATATATATACTATTATACCTAATTCATTGTTTCAATTTTTTAAATAATTCATCTAAAGGCATCCCCTACACTCGATGGTAAAATTAAATAAAACAGAAATAACACATTTAGCAACAAGAGTAGTATATCAAATCCTGTATTGCTTACATCTATTTCATATAATTGCAGTATTTTACCTAATATTATATTCAAAGCAATTACACCGATTATGATAATTATTGTCGTGTGCAATTTCATATATATATTTATCAAATACTAATTTTTTCATAGAACATCCATTACAGTAAAGTCGTATGTAGATTTGACAGTTGGCACTCTACATATAATACGTGCCATTGTTGTGTTGTGGTCATTTTGTTCATATTGATTATACGTATTGAATATAGGTGTTCTCTCTAAATTGTGTGTTTCTCTCAATGACATATTATTAACAATGTCTTGTTCTATCTTAGTATGTATATACTGTACCATACATTCATCAACCACCAAATCTTTTTCTCGTACAAACTCAAGAGAGAAAACGTTAATTAACGGATTAATATGGTAGGAGTATACATTTTTACGAAGCACGCATTCGCTTAATTCACATAAGCAATGCTGTTTCAACTCTAAACTTAATTCGTATATGCTATCATAGTATTCAACCTCATGAACATAAAATATATTGTTATCTATAACTTGAACAGAATCAAGATGAAAACATGAAAGATCAATTCCGCCTACACAAAACGTTTCTTCCATATATTCCCCGCATTCTTTCTCTATCCATGAATTTATATTTAGCTTTTGTTGTGGAAATATAAGTTCGGTATCCTTTTTCTCTAAAAAATAAATAATCTGTTCTCTCCCGAAAACCTCAGTTCGTATATAATTCACAATATTGATTGTAATCCAATGATTTGAAATTAGTTTATTGTTATCGTAGAGAGCGTCTCTAATAGTATTATAATTATGAACCATAGTACTATTCAACCTTTTTTACTTTTCTATCTTACGCTTAATATTCTCACGCATTTTCTCTTCCCTATTTTCTAATAAATAATTTGTTGTCTTCATTGCTTCTTCTGGACGATCTTGGTAGTAATTAGTAAGCAATGCTAATATAGTTGTTTTATTTAATGGTGCCTTAACTTTATTCTGGACATAACGAATATTTCCGTCTTTCAACTCAAAACAATCGATTTCATTATCTTTCATCGTATGCATTAATAACGCCGTCATTTGCTTTTTACGTTCTCGCTTTTCTTTCATTTGTCGTTGCAAGGCTTTCATTTCATTATCTATTTGAACCCATTCACGAATAGTATCGACTAATTGCTCTTTTGTCTCCATAATGAATACTTATATATACATTTATATTATTTGACCGTAATATCTTTAGCATTATTTGATTTTTCGGAATGCAAAGAGCATACCCCCTTCTTCATTTTTCTACCACACTTCATACCCTTTCGTGGTCCTCGTGTTATGACCGTTTCACAGGATGCAACGGTATCATTCACAACATGATGAGTATATTTCATATGAAAAGGACAGTGTTCTTTGAAACACTCTTTATTACACACATCTCCCTTCCTTTTTCCAGCTCTAAATACATATGTACACTTTTTATTTTTCATCCCATATTTCAAAGGTATATTAACACCTCGTATAGAGTCTACGTTCTCTAATTTTAAATAGGGTAAAATGTATCCATGGACAGTCCGACAATATGGACATTTCATCTGATTCACACGAAGACGTGTGGTTTCTGAAAAATTTGGAATTCTTTTTTGTTTTACGATTTCTTTAAATAATGGTAAATAATTGAAAGAATGACCACAAGTAAGACGAATGACACTTTCATCTAATGGTTGATAAGATATGAGACACATAGATTCCTCGTCATCGTCACTTTCTCCTAACATTGTGTCGAACTCTCCTTTGGCTTGGTCAATTGTTAATAAATTACACATACGTAATATATCATAAATTAAATCTTTATGTAATTTATAATATGACTGATGTTTGGGGACCTCCTGTATGGAAATTTCTACATACACTTGTAGATAAAGTAAAACCAGAGTCATTCACATTTCTAAAAAATGACTTGATTCATTTCATAAAGAGTATCTGCGACCAATTACCTTGTCCTGAATGTTCAACCCATGCAACCATGTTTATGAGAAAAGTAAATTATAAGAATATCCATGATAAAGAAACATTACGATACGTATTATTTAAATTTCATAATGAAGTGAATAAACGTCTTAAATACGATATACAAGATGAACGTATATTGGAACAATATCAAAAATCAAGCATTGAACAATGTTATGTTGAATTTGTTAAAAACATTACAGCATTCACAAATCAAAAGCAAATGATTCATAGTATGCATAGAAATAGGACAATTCAAAATCTGACAAGATGGTTGCGAAAAAATAAGAACCATTTTATTTTTTAAAGGTCGCTGCTGTCCTTTTCAACACATATAAAGCGTTGTTGCTGAGCACTACACATTACATTATTACTCATCACTTCACCAAAATATAAAAAACCACTTAGATCATTCATTCGTAATAACAGATACCAAGCAGCTCCAGACACTAAGCCTATAAGCATACCAAAGACAATACCGAAAATTCGGTTACATTTGTAGCTATACCTATGATAAGCATCCAATCCAAATAATGAGAACAAAGAAACAATGAGAGGATAATTAGGAATACCATTTTCTATCATAGGTAAAAGTAAATACATCATAGTGAACCCGATAAATACGCTATTCAAAGACGGTTCGGAAAAGGCATCACTTGCTAATGGAAATTTCATGATATCACAAATAAGTCCTCTCTCTGACAATGGTTCCAGCTTAAATATATTAGTAAAGCCATAAGAAATGAATAACGACAGACACACGCCCGCCATGTACATAAGGACTTTGATATCTTGATTGAAAATAGATAATAACGTTAAGAAGAATACAAGAAAAATACACGACAATGCTGTGAATAATTGTACAATATTTTCAAAGGTGAAATCCATCCCTGCCTTTCTCATATATATATAGTTACTATATTAAATTACTATTGAATATTGGATCGCCTCCTCTATGGTTTCAATTTCATGAAAGCTTATACCTTCTAAAATACTTTTACCCTTGGTTTTATCTTGAAATTTAACAAAGTCATCATGATTTTCTTTTGGGAACAAAAACGTTTTTACCCCTGCACGGATTCCTCCTATAATTTTTAAATCTAATCCGCCGATAGCGGTTACACATCCTTGTAAATTCATTTCTCCAGTGATTGCTAGATCATGTTTGATCCTCTGATTATTCAAAGTGCTAAATATTGCTATCGTGATAGCAGTTCCTGCAGATGGTCCATCTTTGGGGACAGCACCTTCGGGACAATGAATGTGAATCCCTTGAACTTTGGTGGTTTCAAATAGCTTAAGAAGCTCTTGCTGTCTGTTTTCACTTGTTAATTGCCAAGCAAGTGTTTTTGCCACATTCATACTCTCTTTCATGACATCACCTTGTTGTCCTGTAAGTTTTAGATCAAGAAATGTATTCGATGGAAACAACTTACATTCGATTGGAATAATACCTCCTTTTCCAAGTGCATTTGCCCATAGCCCATTCATTATACCAAGCTCGTCCTTTTTATGAATAAGCTTAGCACGGACCTGAGGATGATTCTTCAAATATTTAACTTTCACATCATCTTCTGTAACCACAACGGGAAGTTCAACAAAGTCAACACATCGTAGTAGTTCCAAATTGATTTCACCTATTATTTCATTCAGAATTTCTTTTAATTTACGAACACCAGATTCATAAGTGTATTCTTCAATTACGTAAGTTAATACTTCATCGCTAAAAATAATATTCCCAACTTGTCCCATATTTTCCAATATTTCAGGAAGCATGTGCTTTTTACAGATGACTAATTTGTCTTCCAAAGTTAAGTGATCAAATTTGACACGATGAATTCTATCCATTAAAATTCGGTCAATCAAGTCTTTGTCGTTATATGAGAAAACAAACAATACTTTGGATAGGTCTATTTCAATACCAGAGAAATACTTATCCTGAAATGTATCATTTTGTGTAGGATCTGTCAAATGTGTTAAAATGCTTATAATTTCTCTTCCATTCTCAGTTCTACTAACTTTATCAACCTCGTCAATAAAGATGATTGGGTTCATACATTTATTTTCAATGAGTATATCAACAATTCTACCCCACGTTGACCCTACATATGTATAGTTATGACCTTCCAACGTGCTTCCATTACTAGAACCACCTATAGCAATGAACGCAAATGGTCTGGGCTGATTATTTTCATCTTTTAAACAGCACGCTAATCCTTTCTTAGCTAATGACGTTTTTCCTACACCAGGAGGACCTTCAAATCCAATACAATATCCAGTTTCTTTACCATTTATCCATTGTCCTATAATTCTTTCAATTTGTCGTTTCGCATCGTCGTGTCCATATACAGATGTATCAAGCGTCTTCTTCACATCATGTATGTAATTGCTGACAAGTTTGTTTTCATTTTTAATGTTCACAATGTCCTTGTACAACAATGTTGTCTCTGTATTAAAAATATCTGTCCCAATCACAATATCCTGAAATAAATCCATCTTGACTACCATACGACTCAATAACAAACAAAGTTTACCTTTCAACCCACTTTTATTCGTAGTATTTTGGTTTATCAGACATTGATTAATGAATTCATCTTCGGTTTCATTATTTTTAGAGTGTAATATAGTTTGCAAAGCAAGAAAACAATCTTGAATATCTTTTTTCTTCCACTTGTCAACTATATAGTACATTGTTTCGAGACGTGATGCGTCATCTATTCCTATATCAACCATTAATGAATTGAGAATGAAATTTATCTCGATCGCTGTTAAATTGTCGCGATTAGGAGTTAATAAATGCATGATATCAATTGAATGATGTGTAGACAAATCGCGAAATTTCTTGTTGATATCATTCATAGTCGAGAAGATCGGTTCATTCTTATATAACCCAAATGGTATTTTGAGCAACCCATCCAGATATTGTCGCGCTTTACTACCACTATCGTCTGTTTTCGATTTGACCTCTTTCAATTTGACCATAGCCTTTTCTTTTACCTGATCAGTTGTCTTCATCAAGCATATGCGTTGTTCAAGAGGTAAACGATTATTAACATCAAAATTTAAAAGGTTCGTTGTATATTGAACAGTTGTCTTCATAGCACCTTTAAATTTCATTTTAATTACCCATGGTAGACTATCGAATAATTTATTTTGTTCATGTGTGTCATCGTTAGATTTGTCATCCGACGATAAAGTGTCATATAATAAATATGATAAATACTGAAAATCATTGTCTTCGGAATGCATAAGTAGCTGTATCAAAGTTAAACGCTTGGTAATAAAATCATCTTTGAGAAAATCGTTTACTACACGCGTTAAGGGTTTCGCCTTCAACAATTTAACATTATTTATGTACCCTATGAACCTTTCATGAATTGTATCAATGTCATATATCAAATAATCCTTCAAATTCAATGTTTGAATGTATGTGTCAAATTTCTCATCTTGATATTCACTGCCAGGTGGCTTAGAATCGCGAAACTCATGAATCTTATTGGACAAATATTCATACTTTCCTAAATAATCAATCAAGATATCGTCTATAATTGCTGTAACTAAGATAACATCATCACCATTTTTAATCACTACTTTAATACCAAACACGGAAATATGTGTGTTTTGTCCTAATGTTCGCCCTACGTCATATACACCCAAATGGTCAGATGTTTCACAAATTTGAATGTCCTCCAGTATTTTATTAGTAGTTTGGATTACTTGCTTCTTATTGCCTGACGTATTTATATTTTGTATTAACTTATAACTCACTGGATGCACATATTTATTAATCAATAAAAACTTGTCAGTATACTCGTTCATAGACATTTCAAGACACTCCTGTCCGAAGCACACATATATTAAATCACTTATGCAACGCGTTCCATAGCTCTTCATCACGCAAGAAAGTTTATTGTTTATAACTTGAATGTCATTTATCACTGTATCAATGTCAATATCACAATCATGATTCAAAATATATAATTCCAATATTCGCAAATCTGCTAAAAGAATATTCATCTCATTGGTGCATTGATTTAACTCAGTTGAAGAAATGATATTAAAATGCTTATTATAAGATACATTCAACATTGTTCTCTTAATAATTTCCTCGTACGAATTAATCTTCTCTCTAAACAGCAAAATTATCTTTGTAATTCCGTCGTTGTGATCATCGTGAATTTCGTCGTCGCTCATGTATATTTTTATATAGATTAAATTTGCAACTTTACCATAATAAATGAATATAGAGAGTACATACTGTATTATATAATGGGTATTCCCGCATATTTCTCACATATTATAAAGAACCATTCCAAGTGCATATACAAACATAACAACTCATTTCGTTTTGATAACCTCTATCTTGATTGTAACTCCATTATATACGACGTAGTTTATAATATAATGAAGTCAAAAGATGACTGCTCTAATAATATTATCATTAAAGAAGTATGTGTTAAGATAAAGAATTACATTGAAATGATTCAACCGACAAAAAACGTAATGATAGCATTCGACGGCGTAGCCCCAGTGGCGAAACTTGAACAACAACGCTCAAGACGAACTCGCTCTGTATTTACAAACGCAGTTCAAAACCAATTCGACAAAACTATTATAAATTCGTTTGACACCACTATGATCACGCCGGGAACAAAATTTATGCATGAATTAGGAAATGGTATATATACATATTTCAAAAGTCCACAGCTATTTCATGTAGAAAATATTATCGTGTCGACAAGCAATGAACCTGGTGAAGGTGAACATAAAATATTTGATTACATACGAAGAAACAAGATGACACATCACGACCAACATTCAGTTATTTATGGACTAGATGCTGATTTGATAATGCTCTCTATCAACCATATTCCTATAACACCTAACTTGTATCTTTTCCGCGAAACACCTGAATTCATTAAATCTATAGATCATTCATTGTCTCCTAATGAATTATATATGATCCACATATCAGAACTTACAACTGCTATCGTTCTTGAGATGAACAACTATACTTCATGTTCAACTACATTGAAGTCGTTGCGTGTATATGATTACATATTCATGTGTTTCTTTCTTGGAAATGACTTCATGCCCCATTTCCCCTCAATAAACATCCGCACAGGAGGAATAGATGTTCTCATTCAGACATATCAACACGTATTTTCAAAGACAGATGACGTCATGTATGACGGTAACAACATTCAATGGAAAAATGTACGAAAATTCATAGAACAGCTGTCACTACAAGAGGAAAATAGACTACAAGATGATTCCAAGAAGCGTGCAAAATTTGAGAAACGTCATTATCCTACGAATACATTGAAAGAAAAAATGGATAAATTTAATAATATTCCCACATTTGAAAGATCGAAGGAGAAATATATTGACCCATATAGTAAGGACTGGCAAGCACGGTATTATGCTACATTGTTTGATGTTGAAATCAATGACGCGCGGAAAAATCAAATATGTATCAATTATTTGGAAGCACTTGAGTGGACCACAAAATATTACAGTAGTGGTTGTGTTGATTGGAAATGGAAGTATAATTATAATTATGCACCATTGTTAGAAGATTTGATTACCTATGTTCCCTATTTTCCAACTGAATTCATACAACCAAAAGAAGCGTTACCTATAAAAGAGTTGACGCAGCTATGTTATGTTCTACCAAGTAGTTGTCACTATCTACTTCCACCAAAAATTCAAAATATGATTAAGACGAAATATAGCAAAAACTATCCTGTAAATCTTGAATTTGAATGGAGTTTTTGTAGATACTTCTGGGAATCACATATTCATCTACCCAGAATAGATATTGAACAACTCGAAAAAGAGATCATTTCCATGAATCTCGATAAAACAAATTAAATAAAAAACACTATTATATTTATTATGATACTGGACAATATCGTTCAATCAAAGGACGATTTTATGAATCTCTTGAAAGAAAACCCAGGACATATCGTTATTAAATTTGGAGCAGACTGGTGTCGTCCATGTAAGGCTATAAAACCTATTGTCGATGACTTTTTTAACACTTCAAACAATTCAATTTACTGTATTGATGTGGATATCGACGAGAGTTTAGATTTGTTTGGCTTTCTGAAAACAAAGAGAATCGTGAATGGTGTGCCTGCAATTCTTGTATATAAAGCTGGAAATGAACACTATATACCAGATGACTCGGTTCTTGGAGGGAATATGGATGAAGTCAGATTGTTATTTGAACGCATAACAAATTAACATTCTTTTACTATTTGAAATGTATTCGTATTCATGATACGTTTGAATTTGATTTCATACTCGTAAGGGTATTTCTCTAATATCTTATCACCATTTGGTAAGATATTTGACGTTACAATCTCAATTGTATCTCGTCCTACATCAGGATTGGTCCACATTGGTACATTTTGTTGAACGACTTCTTCTATTTTTTGTATCGATTCATCATCCATCGTTCTGATAAAATATAATACTTATATTTAGTTTTTTTCAGCGAATAAATTATATTTAATAATAAATGTATAATATAATATGAAGTCCCAGTCTGGAGGATGGAATGTAAATAATCCAAATTATAGTTATTATAGTAGAGACGATAAAAAGTTGTTAAGCGTTATTGGAAAAGATAATTCAGATATAGATGGATTTAAAAAGGGAATTGATCTCATAAATAGCAACGAGATTAAGGAAGGTGTAAATGGATATCATACGGGAAAGATTCTTCGTGAGTTATTTCGTAGGACATCAAATAAAAATTCAAAACGACGTGAGTATTCTCTTAAAAAGGTTATTCATAATGGTTCGTTTAGGACGTTATTTGATGTTCTTGTTGCAAATGCTACAATCGTTCATATACCAGATGAGGATTATGAAGGAAATGCTTTGCATGAGCTACCATACTTTTATGATATAAATGATTATGATAATGAAGATAATGCTCCTGATGTTCCAATGGATGAGTACAATCAGTCTATAAAAACTTTAAATATAAATCATTATTTTACAAGGTTGCTTCAAATAGGGATAGATATAAATGAATACGACCAATTTGGACGGCGTCCAATTCATTACTTTGTTGCCCAATTTGGCAAAGGAGCACATATGGATAGCAATCTAATGACCGAATTTTTCGAAACAGTTGTTGGTTCGAGCGAAAATGTAAATATATTATCAACACCGAGTATCAAGGGAATAGAGATACAAACATCAAACAATGATTCTGACTGGGGATATAGTCCCTTACTGCGATTCATCAGAGAAATAGAGTATAACCTTCCTCTGCACCACTGGAATGATGCCATCGAAACACTATTAACGGCAGGTGCTGACATTAATGGAAGAAAAAGTACTGGAAGGGGAGAAACTGCACTCATGATTGCAAGTTCAAAACTGGATCTTCACTTAGTTCGAGGACTGGTGGAAACTCATAAAGCCGATGTTACTATTGAAGATAACCATGGCGAGACAGCACTTTTCTATGCAAATCAGTCTATTGATTTTCAACGTAATCAAGAAGATGATCATGAGTCATTAGGAGGGGTATTAGGCTTAAATTTACAAATATTGTTAGAGGGAGATGAAATCCCTGAATTAAGAAAGTTATTAGGTGATGAATCACCTGAAGAAGAAGAGCGAATATTTTCAGAAAAGTATATGCGTCCTGAAAAAATATATCAAGTAGATACATGCGTTTCAGGTACCTTCAACGACTTGATTATGCTCGAAGAAACTGAGTATACGAATGTAAACAAATTCCTTGAAGACGGAAGCGACAATATTGTCATACAATACTTCATCAACGATAAGCCTAAGTTATTTCTCACAACACGTGACACTATTTCACAAATGCACAAGCAACACGAACACTTATATTACGGATGCGAAAAAGCAGATAGCTGGGGGAGTTACAAAAAGGAGTTTGTGTTCTTCGACCTGAAAAGCATTGGACTCATATCAAGTCATCCTCTCTGCATCTTCGATGCGTTCTTTAAAGAAGACCCACGACAGATATACAGTCTTCACTATGAAACGAATGATACCATAGACAAATTTGAGACATATTCTTCAGTAGCTAGTGCGAAACCAGGTGGCAATGTCGTATCGGGATGGCATTGTCAAACTGGGGCCACTGGCAAATACTGTTGGTTGGCACTAGGCGAACCAATAACGACAAGTTGCGATGAAAAACAAAACGACGATGCGTATACAAGAATTCCAGACGTGGAAAAGGAAAAGAAAACAGGCATATTTTCCACATTATCTTCAATGATTAACCGCACCGGAGGAAGAGTGAGAAAGAATACGATTAAAAAAAGGACTAAACAAACAAAACGTAATTCTAAGAAGCGAACCTACAAGCGTAAGAAACGTTAGATTACGTCAATCGTTTGGTGATATAAATTTCAAAACAAAGACCTGGTATTTATTTGAATTATTTCTGTATTTTCAGAAAAAATTGAAATACTAAATTTCCAAATAGCTATATCATTAAAATACTAAATTTCCGAATAGGTATATCATTATATACTATTTTTTCGAAAAAATTGAAAACGAAAACCATTCAAACCTTATATCATACCAATAAGTAATTTAAAAATGTACGAAACACTTCTCGTTGACAATCTCACAAAAACAAATCATATCCCCTATGATTGCTGTAAGCTCATCTGTGATTTCTTGCCACCATCCCATCGCTTTATCAACGCATTTTGGGAATTTGTAAAAGCAAATTCCTTAGAACTTACCAAGCACCAAGAAGATGGTTTCCAATGGTGTATCGCTAATGAAATGACTCCCCCGTCCTTCAATAACTCACCCATTTCAGGAGGCATCGTCGCTTATGAAATGGGCTTAGGTAAAACCATCCTGATGCTCGGGTTGATGCAAGTGAACCCAAAGCAACACACGCTAATCGTGGTTCCTACTATCCTCCTTGGACAGTGGAAAAAACAGATAGAAGAAATACTTCACGTCAAAGCTCTTGTATTTCACGGCACGAACTATGTTTCTGATGAAACTATTAACAACAACCCCATTGTGCTTACAACGTATGGAATGGTGAAAAAAACGGTGATAGCTAATATGAATTGGGACCGAATCATATGTGATGAAGCACACCATCTGCGTAACAGTAACTCCAAGAAATTTGAACATGTGAGCAAATTATCAGCATCCCATCGTTGGCTGTTGACTGGGACACCCGTTCAAAACAAGAAAAGCGACTTCCATAGCCTCATGAAGATCCTGGGCATAAACAATAGAAGTCGATCCACTTTGCAGTGGGTGTTGGAAAATGTCTATATCGAAAAACGGAAAGAGGACGTATCCTGGACATCAGGGCAACTCCCGCAACTGATTTCTCATACAATTAATGTCCCGTGGTCTAATAACGACGAGAAGCAATTGTCGTGCGAACTTCATCGTTTCATCAACTTGAAAGGTGAATCTGACGAGGGACATAAATTTGGCTTAACTACACTTGAGACGCCTGTTGTTCAACAACCCACACCCGAGGATGGTCCTGACAACGTAATCAATCCCCAAGTAATCACTTCACAGAGACTTCCGGTCAATGGACTCAGGTTCTTCAACCCAGGCACAATGATGACGACACAAAACGGTTCAATCAAATTGGAATGGATCATCAAAGCTCGTCAGTTGTGTTCGTATCCAAAACTCATGGAGAGAAACCTTTTACGACCCGGAAAATGTGCACCTTTTCAAAGTAAAACCGCCATTTTAGAGGCCATTCAGCATAGCAGTAAAATGGACGCTGTCATATCAACATTACGAGAGAAAGCCAACAATGGGAACAGAAAAGTTGTATTTTGTCAATTCAGGGGAGAAATTGACGTAGTAAAAACCGCTCTCATTGACGACGGTATTCCTGAGAATGATATTGCAGTCATAGATGGAAGATTAACACAGACAAAACGAAATTCAATTCTTCAAACCCCAATACAATTTATGATAATTCAAATTCAAACGGGGTCGGAAGGACTGAATCTACAAGCGTATAACGAAGTGTTCTTTCTGACACCGAATTGGAATCCGACCGTAGAGGCACAAGCGATTGCAAGATGCCACCGACATGGACAGACAAAAGACGTCCATTGCTACCATTTCATCATGAGCAACTTAGAAGTAAAGAGTCTCGACTCTTATGTTGAAGACACACAAGAACATAAAAGAAGACTAGCACGTTCTGTTGTATCCAGAGCGACGTATGACAACCCAAGGTAAGGCTTGTAGATAGACATGATTTGTAGATAGACTTGATTGTAATTAAACTTATATTCACCTTTTTTTTTTATGTGTCAATGGTATGTCATTTGATTTAGATATTAATAACTATGAGCTGCAAGACCTCTTAAATCTGTTCGGTTTACAATATGACTATTCAACATTAGATTTGAAAAATGCAAAGAAAATTGTCCTGAAAACTCACCCTGACAAGTCAAAACTACCAAAAGAGTACTTCTTATTCTATTCCAAAGCATACAAAGTACTTCACTCTATGTACGAATTTAGAGGCAAAAATGACTCGAATATTACCGATTATGCAATGATTTCGAACCCACAGGATGAAGAGCAACTTCTTGTTGATAATATAAAGGATAAGGAAAGTTTTAGAAAATGGTTTCATCAAATGTTCGACCAGATGAAAGTACACGACGAAGAAGACGATAATGGATATGGTGAGTGGTTAAAAGGGAATGAAAATGTATGCAATAATGAACCATGTAAAATGGATAATCAAGAATTTCAAAGAAGATTCAATCAACAAAAAGACGAATGTAGAGATATAGTGAGACATTCTGAGATATGTGATGTGAATGTAAATATCTCATGTGGTTCGACCAGCATTGAGCGAAATACGATTGGAAACTATGGTAATTCTGATATTTTCGCTAAGCTTCAATTTAATGATTTAAAAGACGCTCACGTCAATTCTTGTATTCCAGTGTCTGAAAGGGATTACCAAGAAAGAGAACAACACTCTTCCTTGTTTGAATTAAAGAAACACAGAGACCAACAAAAGATGAATATTCCTTCACTACAACAATCGCATGATTATTTGAAAAACAAAAAATATAATGAAGATGTTCTAGCCACAACCCAAGCATATAAGTTCGCGAAAGAAGCCGAAATAATGAACCAAAAAACTAGAATGTTTTGGAGTAAACTGAAATTATTGGAATAAGGCGAAACTATTATATTACGCTATATTATATGGATTTCAAATTTCTACAAAAATATATTTATATGATTGCTATTGTAGGAACAACCGGTATATTATATAGAAAATATAACGATTATCAAAATACTCACACATCAAAAGAGAATTACCAACTAATTCGAAAATATCTACTCAACGACACGTCTTTAGTTAAGAACAATAAACCAATTATTTGGATACATTTACCATATGAATTTAATGCAAGAGATTGGGAATCATTCGGTTCCAGAGGGTCTCATGATTTGAATGCTCCATATTTATATTTAACAATCAAATCGATCATACAGAAGTGTAGTAATTCTTTTCATATATGCTTAATAGATGATGATTCATTCGGAAAACTACTCTCTGATTGGAATATTGATTTAGGGAAGGTGAATGATCCACTATTATCTAACGTAAGAACGTTGGGTATCATGAAAACGCTTTACGAATTTGGTGGCTTGTATTTACCTCCATCATTTCTATGTAAGAAAAATCTGAAGACGTTGTTTGAAGAGGGTACAAAGAATGATAAAGTATTCGTGTGTGAAGCTGTCTCGCGCAATATAACCAGTGAGTTACAAACATTATACCCTTCGACAAATTTCATAGGATGTAACAAAAAAAATGAAACAATTCTTAACCTGATCAGGTTCATTGAAGTATTGATTTCTCAGGATCCAACAAACTATTCCAAATTCAATGGAAGTATCGAGAAAGAAATATTTAACAATTATGCTTCAAAATCAACTCGTATTATTTCAGGAACAAACATCGGAACCAAGACAGATGAGGGCGATGCAATTATTTTAGATGATCTCATGTCGTCTGGTGAATTGGAGTTATCTTGTAAATGTTATGGTATTTACATACCACATAAAGAGTTATCTGAACGCACGGCGTATCAATGGTTCTTGAAATTACAAATGAAAGATATATTCGAAGCAAACATAGCTATTGCAAATGAAATAACGAAGGTCTTGACCCCTAAATAGGCGACTCCTGAATGTAGTATATAATCTCATATGAGGAACGGTTATACTTCAATTTAGAATGGAATGGAATATTATTAATTCTACATATTTGACGAAATATCGTTGATAAATTCTTATAGCTCATCTTTCGCTCGACATAATGTTGCTTTGACATGTAGTAATAAGGTAAAATATTTTGTAAGAATGGAGTTAATATTTGAAACATTGTGCAACGTTTATACGCATCCTGGTTAAAGATGAATTTATTATTCACCTTCGTACATATCTTCTCTAAGAACTCATACATATTCTCACATTCGTAATGTTTTTTGAATATTTGTGATATCATATATTAATATACAATGACAATAGAAAAAAAAGTATGATATCACATATAAAGTAAATAAAAAATTATCATGAATATATATACTCAATGCCTGGAGGTTTATTGAATATAGTTTCTGTTGGTAACCAAAATATATATTTAAATGGAAATCCTTCGAAGACATTCTTCAAAACAAAATATGCTAAATATACTAATTTTGGACTACAAAAATTCCGTATTGATTTTGACGGATTAAAGACATTACGGTTGACAGAGGAATCTAATTTTAGTTTTAAAGTGCCACGCTATGCTGATTTATTGATGGATACATATATCTCTGTATCTCTTCCTTATATTTGGAGCCCTATTTATCCTCCTCAAGATGAGAATGGTAAGTGGGTGCCTTATGAATTCAAATGGATCGAAAATCTGGGGTGTGAAATAATTAAAGAAATCTCAATCACCTGTGGAGGACAGACATTACAAACATATAGCGGTTCATATCTTAAAAATATGGTTGAGCGTGACTTCTCTCATGAGAAAAAAATGTTATTCAACGCAATGACAGGAAATGTGAATGAACTTAACGACCCAGCAAATTACGATTCAAGAGTCAATGTATACCCATCGGCATATTTCACAACGAATACAGATGGTTCACAACCATCTATCAACAATAGAACATTGTATATTCCAATCAATTCATGGTTCAGTCTTTCCAGCAAAATGGCATTTCCTCTCGTTGCACTTCAATATAATGAACTTAGAATAAATGTCAAGCTACGTCCTGCATATGAATTATTCACAATTCGCGACGTTACCGATAGTGTGAATAATTACCCTTATGTTCAGCCCAATTTCAACAACGACTTGATGCAAATGTATCGTTTTCTACAAACACCTCCAAGTGAAACTTTGTTAGAAAGTGACTATGTAGATAAACGAGGAGAATGGAACGCAGACATTCATCTTATTTCCACATATGGATTTCTATCAGACGAAGAATCGCGAGTATTTGCCTTAAATGAACAAAGATACTTAATAAAGGAGGTGCATGAATACAAATTTCATGATATCACTGGGACGAAAAGATTACGATTAGATTCGTTGGGAATGGTTTCAAACTGGATGTTTTACTTACAACGTAATGACGTCTATATGCGTAATCAGTGGAGTAACTACACGAATTGGCCGTATAATTACATACCACATAATGTGAAAAATGCACCAACTAACGGAACATATAAATATCCTTCTTTCATTGGAACAAATGATTTTGAGAATAGCTTCGAAAACGGCTTTGGTCCTGGTGTAGACCCGGATGGAACTGCTACTCCGTGGATGATTACTGGCGATTTCACACCGAGCAACACCAAAGACATCTTAAATTCTTTCGGTATTTTACTGGATGGTAACTATCGTGAAAACCTCCAGCCATTCGGGATCTATAATTTTATAGAGAAGTATGCAAGAAACAGTGGATGTTCGGACCACAATGTCTACTCTTATCACTTTTGTCTAAATACAAATCCATTTGAAACACAACCAAATGGTGCTATGAATTTAAGTAAATTCAAAACAATTGAGTTAGAAACGGTCACATATACACCTACGCTAGACCCTTCGGCTGAATTTCAGACTATATGTGACGACGATGGCAATGTTATAGGTGTAAATAAGACAGCGTGGTCTATTTATGAATACAATTATGATTTGACTCTTCATGAAGAACGCTATAATGTTGTTATATTCTCTGGCGGAAATTGTGGATTAATGTTTTCAAGGTAAAATTATTTTTTTGTATCCTAAAACTATGACATTAAGTACTGCAATGATTGCAGTTATTTTCATATTGTTGAGCCCTATTATTTCTAATTTTGTACGATAGAGTAATATCATCAAGGTAGTTTTTGATGATATTACATGATTAGATTTCAAATTTATTCTCCTTATTTGGCACTTGTGTGAACATGCCCGTATTTCTGTTTTGACGCGTATGGTATAAATTTTGAAGACTGTCAGAAGGACTAGGAAATCCAAATGGATTCATGACTTTTTTTTCATGAACATGAATACTAAATCCAATATTTATAGGGTTAGCTTTCCCCTTTTCTTTCATTGTCTTGACATCAGATATCTTGTATTGACATTTTGCACAACTTGGATAGCTTTTTAAACATTGAATATTATTCTCGGGACATAATGATTTACAATGTGCACAACAATCCTTCTTTTTCTTTGTGTCCTTTCCACCTTGGTTCATTATCTCTGTATTCATCTCTTCTCCTCCGTTCTTATTATCATCACTCTCGTTAATATCGCTCTTGTTAGCATCGGATACGTTAATATCTGTATTTTGGTTCATATTGTTCATTTCATACCCCCATTCATGAGGCCATTTTTGTGTTTCGCCATTTTTCACTTCTCGTTCCGCCATCGTCGCATAACTGATAAATATTTTATCAATATCAATTATTGTTCCATCTTCTTTAGGTGATTTAAGTTCTATCTCCTTAACATTTCCTTCTTTTGTCTTCGCGTATGCTTTTATAATAAAATCATCAACTGATTTATTTGCATTAGTGAATTTGTTATTGTATATAAACCACACATCATGAGCCGGAACTTCATCGAACTTTTCAGCATACTGTCTTGCTAACGTTTTGTTTCCACACCACGGAGCACCGTTTTTCCCGCGAATGTTCAGAACTTCTGTTATAGATACATTATCCCTGACGTAAATCTTTTCATGTAAATTAAAGTCAGTAAATCCTTCTCGCGAAATGATATTATATTTGGAAATGATAATTGTGATGATGGCCACCAAAAATGCTAACACAAAAAATGAACGTGTCAATAATTTACTTGATATACGTTTGAGCTGTCTAAATATACTTAAAATAAAACCCATCAAAGACATCTATAACATAATGACATATAATATATTTGCGGGGGGTTCTAAATAATATCAATTGATAATATATACATGATGAAGTATAATTTAATAAATGATAAAGTGAATATCAATAAATACATATCTGATACTCTTTGGGGAGGTGTATTTGTGATTATCTTTGGTATTTTAGGAGCGAATTTCTCAACATTAAGCAAACGATATTCTACGAAAGAAAAGTGGGTTGGTGTTGGAAGAGAAGATACTTTATATAGCGAGAATAATTGTAAATACAATTCCTTTTTACAAGAGAAGGGTGAAAATCAGTTTTACTGTCTGTTAAATGGTGATAGTGGTATCACAGATGAGAGTATTTTATACCCTTTATTAAAATGGAACCAATTAATGAATATCGACACATACGGTAAATTCCGAACGGTATTCAAATATTCATTTGAAAATATATTTCATCAGAAACAAACAAACGGGTTTTTGTCAAGTTCTACGAGAAACACATTATGCTTCTTGTTCGGTCCATTTATAGCACCTCTTATGGTAGGAATATCGTCGGTTTCATCTTTTCTTGTATTTCTGTTTTACTCATTTAGTAATATAGAAACCATGGTTTATGGAAATATGTTCTCTCTTATTCTTGTATTGCTAACGTTTTTTGGTATTGGAATATCCGCGACTACATCCGCATTAAATAGTGTATACTTAACTCTTCAAGGTATATTTTTGTTCACTATTTTCCCATTCATTGAAGGAGGTGATTGTGTTAAGGAGAATTTGTATACCCACAAAAAAATACTGATCTCGCTATTTGTCATCTTTTCTCTCTTTTCAGCTATGCGCAATATAGGTCTTGGGTTTGCACTGGGTGGTGCCGTTGCCTTCATTGCCTATCTTTTAGGTATAATTATCTAATTACTTACGACGTAGAAATGATATAATAATAATATTAGTATTGTATTAATGGGAAAAAAGAAAGCACAACAGAAAAAAAAGACAAAAACTGTCCCTGAACTGTACCCAACCGTAAGTGTATGTACTCCAACATTTAACCGTCGCCCTTTTATCAAAAACATGTTCCGTTGTTTTCTCCATCAAACATACCCGAAATCCAGACTAGAATGGATCATTATCGACGATGGCACCGATAAGATCGAAGATATGATTAATGAATCAGGAATACCTCAAATAAAGTATTTTAAATACGATACGAAAATGACATTAGGAAAAAAACGTAATTTGATGCATGAAAAGGCAACAGGGAGCATCATTGTGTATATGGATGATGATGATTATTATCCACCAAAGCGTATTGAACATGCAGTTGACACATTAAAGCGCAATCCTAAAGCACTTTGTGTTGGTTCAAGTGTCATTCATGTTCACTTCAAACATGTTAATAAAATCATTGAGTTTGGACCATACGGACCGAATCATGCAACAGCAGGAACGTTTGCTTTTCGCAGACAGCTGTTAGACGAAACGAGATATAATGAGGAGGCTGCGTTGGCTGAAGAAAAAGAGTTTTTGAAGAATTATACTATTCCATTTGCACAATTAAATCCAAGACATACTATACTTGTATTTTCGCACGAGCATAATACATTTGATAAGCGTAAGCTGTTAGACAATCCAAACCCAAAAGTCACCAAAGACGCTGATTACGTAGTCGATGATTTTGTAAAGGAAGAAGATATTAAAAAATTTTTCATGGAAGAGATTGATGAGATGCTCAAAAATTACGAAGCTGGTGAGCCGAAAATGAAACCAGATGTACTTAAACAGTTAGATGAAATAACTGCCAGAAGAGATAAAATGATGAAAGACGCTCAAGAACAACAGGCTCAATCTGGTAGTCAACCCAGTATGATATCAATCAATGAGAATGGTAAACCGAGACAACTTTCAAACAATGAAGTCGTTCAATTACTTCAAACAAAAGAAAATACCATAAACACCTTTTCAGAATCTAATAAAAAACTACAAGAAGAACGTCTGATTATGGAAGAAAAACTACGTCTTCTATCCCAAAAACTATTGGATACACAAAATAACACGAAAAATGATTCACTAGATACATCACTTCTCGAATTATTAAAGAAACAACCGGCACCTATAACGCCTGTAATGCCACCACCACAAGAACTACCGAAGATAAACATGACATTACCAAGTGGCGAAAGAAAGGTTCTCTCAATGGAAGATACTGTGAAATTACTTGAACGTTATCACAATGAGAATAATCACTTGAAAACAAAGTTATCTGGGAATGAAAGTGAATTACGACTACTAAGAGAGAAACTACACGGAAAAGATAACGAGAGTGAAAGTTTACAACAACCTACACATGCAAATGAAACTGATATTCAACTCATAATGTCACAAGTCAACTGTACGCGAGAAAAAGCAATCGAAGCATACGAAATATCAAACGGGGATATAGTGGAATCTATAATGCATATTACATCATAGATAAGTAAATAAATTGAAAAACTATACATAATATTTTTTATCTTCAAAAATACTATGTTCACATTATTTCTACTTGCATTTTCATCTTCATATCTGAAACTGAAAGATGTCATAAACAACGATATAGAACATAATGACCCCCTGTCACAAAATTTATCGGTATATTCAGGTATTGATGAACGGTTCAAGGGAGTCCTACGCGACCAAGATACATTAGACCGCATCAGATTGAATTTGCAACGTAAGACACTATTAGATCATTTAGTAAATCCAACCATCAATGACCTAAACAAATTGATTATCATTGAGAAACATTGGTCTATCATTGGTGATACGAGTAAAGTAGCAACTCTGAATGCTGGCGGTCTACTTAACGACTGGAATAATACAATATTTTAGAGTGTATCATTCTCCAAGTACGAAATAAATCTATTCACGCGCAAAATATCAAGTTTACTCACTTCAAACATGTCAAGTTTTTCTACTAAATCATCAAATGAGTTTTCGTGTTCGTATTTGAACAATGCCAATACATCTTTGAGCTCCATGGATAGTAGTTGTGTAAGGTGTATAAAAAAAATGTAATTATTGTACTCGGTCGAGTATTTAGTAAGCACCTTTGTAAATCGTATTTCATTCTTAATGGGTCTCAGAGGTACTTTATCTTGTGAGTGAATGATGAAATTATTATTCATTGTCTTGATGACACTGGTCATCTCATTAAACTGCCAAATTTGTCTCTGAAACGTGACTCTGTCCATATAATCGCCGTAACACATGTTCTTCAGCATTTGCAAATATATATTGATCTTATCAGCAATATCCCCAGAAAGGAGGTCTACTACATTTTCATGCCATAGTAATGCAATGATTGTTCGGTCTGTATCAGACATGACACTATCGTGGTCACTAAATTTGTACTTAGAGTCGAATAGAACATTTGTTGTGACTTTGATATCGTCATAATATGCTTTAGTAGATTGAACCATATTGAGTATAACATCTATACTATCGTGCGACGAATTCATAATTATTTTACACACTGTCTCTAATTTTCGTAAGTCTAACTGTATGTAAGAAATTAGTCGTTCTATATGTGTACGAGATATATGTGGAACAATTGTGTACAAAAGACTGTATATTTGTTCACATGTTGGTGATAATATTTCGTATGAATGCGAAACTTGCATTAATTCTTTAATCTTTTTGTCGATATGGCAACTACCTATACATATAATAGGATTCATCGTATATTCTTCTGTCTTCTGCCTTTTCGTTTTCTTTGGTCTTAATATCTTAATCAATGAGTTTATACCCCCTTTATCGCCACTGTTCATGCCATCTATTTCATCCATGACAATGACAATCTTCTTAGGTTTACCCTGAAGTAATGACATCACGTTATTATCTGCCATGTTATGCTTCGTCACCATATTGATTATACACTTGTTGCGGATATCTCCTGCATTATAGTAAATAATATCATAATCTAACTCTTTCAAGAGCGTTTTGACAAGAGTAGTTTTTCCAACGCCTGGATTCCCATAAATGAATATTCCTCGTTTAATTGACATGTCATTTCTATTTTGTATAAAACTATGTAAATCGTCACGAAGAGCACATTTTATATCTTCTCTTTTCATTACTTCATCAAAATTTTGAATATACATAGCCTGTATATTCAACATTCTATTTTATCTTTATATTATTACATCGGTTTTTTCTATATCAAAGTTGTTCAATGTCGCATTGGTGGTCTACATTTGTAATACCATCCCAAGTGAGATTACACAATTTCGCCCATTTTTGTTTTTCACAATATCCACTGGGTCCACTGTACTGAACATCATCAAACGACATTTCATGACACGTTTTCTTTGAACAGTTTCCTAATTTGAACATATTTTTACAAACCTTATTTCCCTTGTCATCCTCTTGCATCCACCAATAATCAGGACAAGACCCTACTGTAGGTGGCCATTGCATTTGACGCTGTGAACGATAAAACATATAAGCGAATGATACCAAGCTTATAATAAAGATTATAATGGCTGAATACAAAAACGTATATTTAAATCCCATATATATAGATAATATCATAAAATATTTTATGTATGTATCTATTATATGTCAACTCAAAATAATGGTCGCATTGCTATAAATACCCCAGATTTAGAACAACAATTCAAGTTATATGACAAGATTCCTGCTAAAACAAACGCATTCTCTGATGCTATGAGGGGAAATTATTACGAAACACAATTATCAGACCTTTTTTTCTCTTCAGAAAATCAGATTATCATACAAAATGGAGTACGGGCTGGTGTGTATGACAAATCGGACAATAAATTTGTTATTGGACCTCAAAATCATGATACACTCCAAACAATTATGAGAAGTATATTTCTACAGAACTCCAAAAATTTACCTGACAATATTACTCAACAAATCAAAGAATTAAACGAAATTGTTATAGAATATGCCGTCGAACAAATATACGGAGAAGCGACAGGATACGTACAGTATAAAAAAGATATTAGCACCTTAGCGGTGCCACTTGATCTTCCAAAGATGAGTAGAGAAACAAAGCATGTAGAATTCAAAAAATGGTTTTAGAAAATATAAAACATCTGGATATGTTATGAGGATGCCTTATATCAAGATTGCCCATAGGGGATTTTCCGATAAATATATTGATAATACATTAGAAGCATTTCAAGGGGCTATCGATACAGGATTCGACATGATTGAACTTGATATTCAAGCTTGTATTTGTGGAACTCTGGTAGTCTATCATGACATAAATATTGGTTCGTCGTTTTTTCGTGATACGACTTACGAAAAAATGTGTGAAAAAAATGATGGTGAGATTTTGACATTAGAAACATTCTATTCCTCCATATTGTCAACGGATATCAAAATATACCTTGATTTGAAAGGTAGTGTAAAAACTATAGAAAGTATCATTTTGTTTTACAAGAATTCTCCACAATACATAAATGACAATTTATACATTGCTTCATTTAATCGCAAATATTTGAAGACACTACATATAGTTTTTCCACAAATAAAACTCGGCTTTATTACTGCATCTGTATACACAAACGAAGAATCTATTCAACTATTCAAAGATTTCCACTTTATTGCTATAGACTGGACTATGTTATCCCTTTCACTTGTCGACTTGTGTCATAAGATGAATGTTAAAGTATTTGTATATACAAGTAAGTCTAAAATAGAAGAAAATTATATTAAAAAATACATGGTTGATGGGATTGTCAGCAATATCATTATTTCTTAGCCTTGCTGCTACGCTTACGATCCATATTCACATCACTTCTGACTTGTTTATATTTGACATATTGCTCCTTCAAAATCATCAATTCATCAGACCACATTTGATGTATTGTTGTATCCATTAGTTTTTCCAATTCACTTTGCTTCAAATCACATTGCTGAATCAGCTTGGATACATTCTCATCATTCACACTGTCCATTGGCATTTTCAATAAATATTTGAACTCGTCGTCTTCATCCATCATTGCATATTCTTTTGTTTTCATTTCATCAATGATATCAACCTTTTTTCGCCTTCGTAATTCTAAACTACCATCCAATACTTCTATGATATATTTCCTTTTATTTGAAAGGATTTCAATCTCTCGTTTTAATATTTCTATCATATAATCTTTTCGTTTTTGATACAAATCCAACCGCACAACGTAGTAATCGTCTATAATTGTGTTGACGCTATCATATTTCTTTAGTTTCTCAGATGCATCAAACATATGCATATTTGTCGCAGATAAGGATGAAGATAACTTCAATGCTTTCAATACGCCTCCTTCAGTTGACTGTATTTCTTCTAACCTTCCTCTACAAAATGTCACATGAATCTCCACGTTTGTCGATTTACTCATGTCATCATATTCTTTGACCAATGGTTGAATCTTTTTCCCATTCTTATCGGTGCTGTCCATCAAGCTTTCTAAAAATTGTTTGTAATCATCTGTCCATGTTCCAACAGGTAATTCAGTTATTATTATTGTATCTTTTTTCAAAATTTCGAATTTTCCATGAGTAGAATATTTATTGGTATCCGTTTCGACAATGGAACCTTCAAATCCTTCATAATACGGCTTGAATGAAGTATTGGGTTCACTACCGCTAATTCTATCCAGTAAATTGTCTATGATATCCAGAGGATTATAACTCAATATTTCAGTACTGAATCCAGTACCAATTCCCTTAGAACCGTTCACCAATACCATAGGAATGATAGGTGCATAGTATACGGGTTCTACTGGAAATCCATCATCATCCAAGTAGTTAAGTACCTTATCATCCAGAGGTGAAAACATTGTTCGTGTCATTGCATTCAATTGGGTGAATATATATCTTTCCGATGCTGAATCCTTCCCTCCTTGTAAACGAGTTCCGAATTGACCGTTTGGTTCAAACAAGTTTATATTATTTGACCCAACAAAGTTTTGTGCCATACCAACAATAGCAGCATTCAAACTTGCTTCTCCATGATGATATCCCGAATGTTCGGAGACGTATCCAGAAAACTGTGCTACTTTGATTTCATTCGTCAGATTTTTCTTGAATGCCGAATAGAGAATTTTCCTAAGACTAATCTTCAACCCATCCATAAGATTTGGAATCGAGCGATCGCAGTCATACTTCGAAAAGTGTATCATTTCCCTATCGATGAAATCTTGATATGACACATTTGACTTATTGGTATCCAAGTAAAGTTCACGGTTATAATCACCTAACCAAACCTTCCTATCGTCTGCACGTTTCTTATTGAAAACCATATCAATTGCATTATCGCAATCATTTCCACCATGTTTAAAGAGCACTTCTTTTCTATCAGAGAAATACTCCTTAAACTCTACGCCAGTACTCGTTCCCAGCCCTTTATAATATTTGATCTTCCAACCTGAAATGTCATTTTCATTCTTCCATGCTTCATACTCCCCTTCATTGTAGAATACCAACGTTTGACTTCCTTTTTTTGCTTTCAGTATAGGGGTATTCATGAAACCAATAAAACCATCTATTTTTGCCAAAGATGCCCATTCAGACTGAAACAAATTGATTCCAAGTCCTTTAATATGACTACCATCTAAGTCCTGATCTGTCATGAATAGGATACGTCCATAACGAAGTGTTTTACGCATGCTTTCAGCTGTATACTTCTTTCCAGCTTCCAATCCAAGAATCTTCTTTATTTCAACTATTTCTTTATTTTCGATTATTTTTTTTGTCAACTCGCCACGAACATTCAATATCTTACCTTTCATCGGATACACTCCAATGATGTTTCTATCACTTGTAGATAACCCAGAGACAATTCCAGCTTTTGCTGAGTCCCCCTCACAAAATATGATCATACACTCATTCGATTTATCGGTCCCTGCCCAATTTGCATCAATCAATTTATGAATCCCACGAATATTTTTCGTCTTATTTCCGTCGCTTTTTTTCGCATTTTTGTTTTCTTTTACTTCTGTTAAATTACAAGCTGTTTCCATGATTCCCATCTTTGCTATCTTTTCAATGAATTTATCACTCACTGAACAAGATGACCCAAATTTACCCACAGGGGTATTCATATAGTCTTTCGTTTGGCTGTCAAACGATGGATTATCAATGTCGCAGCGGAGAAATAATATAATTTGCTCTTTGATTGAATTTGCATTCACTGTAACTTTCTTCTTCTTTTCAATATACACAATTAATTTTTTTGTGATCTGTCCAAGTATATAATCTACATGTTTACCTCCTTTGTAGGTGTATATACCATTGACAAAACTTACATGACAAAACTCTTCTTGAGGTGTCAAAGATACTGCATACTCCCATCTTGTATCACTACTTTCATATACACGTTTACTTTCATCTTTATCACCAATATACAAATCAATATACTGTTGAAATGATTTGATTCCAATGAGATTATTGTTATATTTCACTTTCACATTTTTATCAGTAATAGCACAGATATCATATACTCGTTTCTTCAACATATTAATGAAATCTTGCGTCAATCCTGATATTCCGAGACGTTTGTAATCTGGTTTGAATGTAATTTTTGTATATGGTTTAGTTGAACACTTCCTGATTGTTGGTTTCTCCAATACATCAAGATTATCACGAAATGTCTGTGTATACTTTAATTTGCGAACATGATCAACCGTTTCGATACTGCCATAGGTGGACCAAATTAGTACGAGCTTAAACCCAAAGCCATTCTTCCCACCAACAATTCGTTTCTCATTTTTATTATAATTAGTTGACGTTCTCAAATGCCCAAAGACCAATTCGGGAATCCAAACGTCATATTCAGGATGTTTAGCTACATCAATACCATTTCCATCGTTAATCATCGTGATTGTTCCATCATCTTCTATAGAAATCTGTATTTGAGAAACTAGTAGAATATCATTTTGCTTATTTTTTGAAGATTGTATCATTCGAACTACATGATCACGACAGTTCACAATCCCCTCATCAAACAATTTATACAAACCTGGAATATAGTTAATGTTTTTATAAATAATACTTTCTGAATTTTCATCAAAAATCCACATTGGTTGCTCCACATCTTCGACTGATCCAATATATGTATCAGGATTATCAAGAATATGTTGCTTGTCTGTCTTTTTCTGATACTGTGTTGCCAAATCAACTGTAGTCATCTTGTTTGTTATAATTATATGATGAATGTTTAGATTTCAATTTTATTAATTATTTCAGATAATTTCATACACTAGTACATATGGATATTGAAACATATGATAATGATATTTCTTTTTCAAATGCTTACATAGACAATTCGTATATTAATATTTTTAATTCAATAAATGAAACGACAAATGAAAATGAATTTTTATTTCGGTTTGACATTTCAATCAATATAGATGTAAGTACAAATGTTGAAATTTATATTGGTTCTACGAAGGAAAACATATTCATAGACTCAATAAGATGTCAAATAAAAGACACGAATGGAGATAATGTCGTTATTTCGGGAAATAGTTTTAGCTCCTATTATACAATTACTGATGATGCAATATTACTTGATGCTGATAATAGCACTCCTAATTTTTGGTTAGAAACGAACGATAGTTCAAATATTTGGTTCAATGCATTACCAAATTCCCAATATTCACTTGAATGTAACATCGTCAATAGTTTTGATATTGGTGGATTTAGTTTTGTTATGAAATTTGTTATTGATAATGAAGTCATACATATAATTCCAGTTGGATCACAACCGGCACCAGAACCCGAACCGGAGCCTGAGCCTGAGCCTGAGCCTGAACCAGAACCCGAACCCGAGCCTGAGCCGGAACCGGAGCCAGAGCCAGAGCCTGAACCTGAACCGGAACCTGAACCTGAGCCGGAACCTGAACCGGAACCAGAGCCTGAACCGGAACCTGAACCAGAGCCTGAACCAGAACCTGAACCGGAACCAGAGCCTGAACCAGAACCGGAGCCTGAGCCTGAACCCGAACCAGAGCCGGAACCAGAGCCGGAACCTGAACCAGAACCAGAACCAGAGCCTGAAGAAGATGATACAATACCTGATTTATCTAATACACCACTTACAATTAATGATCTTAGTTCTAACACAACAAATCCTATTAATAACGCACCATATGTTATATTATACAACAGTTATTCGGATTACAGATGGATGTGTGAGATATTCTTTCGCTTCCTCGACCCGTTTCGTGAAAATTTATATTATGGTATTCCCGCTCAGCACGATGCTATATCACAAAGAATCGCATATTTACGTGCAATAAATAATGGATTCGAGTTTTCTACTACTAATGCAGTTGTACACTCTTTTACCGCAACAGATGAATACAGTCTAATATATTTAGGTGGCACGAACCAAGGAACCTACTTAGATACAAAGCTCATGATATTTGATTCATATTATCGTGATGTTCTCATTCAACAATGCTACGAAAACCCTGGACACAACGAAAACCCTGGACACAATCTCGATTACAAACGATTTCCAAGTATTTCAGCAGTTGAATTAAAGCTTTATAAAAATAATAAATTATATCAAACAATTGACATCAGTGGTGACATCAGCGGTGAAAATGTTGTTTCGCATAACTATTTACAATTAACTATGAATGATGTTAGCAGTGCAAATTTGCCTATGATAGATACAGTTGCACGAACATTTATTGAAAATCCTTATGAAACACCTGGAAACAATAGAAATGAATTTCTATATCAGTTTAATACACTTACAAGCGGTATCAAGAATGAATTAGACAATCCGTTTTATATACGCTATAAAAATGGAAGAAATCTTTACGTAAAAACAAATCCAGGTGAAGAATACTACGTAGTTTGCACAAGTGAAAATACACTGTATCGCGATATTATTGGTCCTATTTATATCTATATTACCAGCTTTAGGGAAGGTTCACAGTTGAGGTTTACCCAGCACCAACCTGAACCTGAACCCGAACCTGAACCTGAGCCCGAACCTGAACCAGAACCTCAACCCGAACCTCAACCTGAACCCGAACCTCAACCTGAACCTGAACCTGAACCAGAGCCTGAACCAGAGCCTGAGCCTGAGCCTGAGCCTGAGCCTGAGCCACAACCAGAACCTGAACCTGAACCTGAACCTGAACAAATTATCATCATACCAGAGATACAATATGTCACTCCAACTTACATAAAATCATTATATTGTAAGAAGTGTATAGGACATAATGTTTTACCTGATCCAGAAACAAATACAATACGTCGTTCGTCAAATATGAATGCTGCTATGAATATATCCAACCGGAAAAAAAGATAATTTTTTTCTTCATAGTATTTATAATGACCAAGAAACTTCTCAAGTCTGCTGATGGATTTTACCACATTAAGCAAAACGGGGGCAAATTCTCTCAACGCCAAGGAAGTCGTGCACAAGTAATGCATGGAACCGCCTTGCAAACAACTGGAGGGCTTCAAAAGTCTGATTTAGTGTACAACAGGTCGGGTAAAATTGTCTCAAAGGCAAAAAGCAAGACTGCTAAGAAAGAGAACGGTAGTAGATTGAAGAAGAAAGGCTACGGTTTGCAGAGAACTAAGGGAAAATTTGGCGTAAACAAGTTAGGTGGTAAGAAGACACGTAAAAATAGAAAGTAATCGTACTTATATCTCCACATGAAAAACATATTATATAAATATATTAAACACTATAGTGTAGTATATTTATGACCCAACAACTGAATATTGAAGAAAGTCTTTCAAATGTAATTAAATTTATTGTTCGAAATATTCAAAATGAGAATGATTATGCAGCACAAAGACATATTCAAAGTTTAGAAGATAGAATCAAAGAACTAGAACATTTGATCAAGGAAAATCAAAATATCATGAATACAGATTTGAATGACAATGAAAATATTACCATGGAAGTTATTGAACAAAGTACACATGAAGTAAGAGATGAAGATGACGAGGAAGTAGAAGATGTCGATGACGAGGAGACTGAGGAAGTTGAAGAGGACGAGGAGACTGAGGAAGTTGAAGTAGAAGAGGTTGATACCGAAGACGAGGACGAGGAGACTGAGGAAGTTGAAGTAGAAGAGGTTGATGCCGATGACGAGGACGAGGAGACTGAGGAAGTTGAAGTAGAAGAGGTTGATGCCGATGATGAGGAGACCGAGGAAGTTGAAGAGGACGAACAGACTGAGGAAGTTGAAGAGGACGAACAGACTGAGGAAGTTGAAGTAGAAGAGGTGGATGCCGAGGACGAGGAGACCGAGGAAGTTGAAGTAGAAGAGGTTGATGCCGAAGACGAGGAGACTGAGGAAGTTGAAGAGGACGAGGAGACTGAGGAAGTTGAAGTAGAAGAGGTTGATGCCGAAGACGAGGAGACTGAGGAAGAAGAACTTGAAGTATTCGAAGTATCAATAAAAAACAAGACATACTACACAGATGATTCAACCAGCGGAACCATATATGAATGCGATGATGATGGTGACATCGGTGACGAGATTGGTCACTATGATAATGGTGTCGCTATCTTCGACAAGTGAACAATAAACGAATAAAATACCCTCGTTTTAGCTTTATATAAAAATAACATGTATATAGGTGTCATTTTTATCTACGAAATCTAAAATTATTTTTCAGTGTAAATTTTTTTCAAAAGTACAAAGCTGAAATCGAAAATGGACATTTATTTTTGTCCTTTTTTCAATTTCTGAAAAAAGTTTTGAGAAAAAGATGTAAAAAAATCACTTCTTACCATTATGCTCTTATTTCAAAAAAAATAATTCCAAAAAGAGTGCAAAAAAACGTTTTGCGTTTTGGACAAAGGGATTTTTTCTGGGGTAAAATTAAGGAAAATGACCCCAAAAAACCCCAATGAAAACCGACAATTTTTTTGTTGTCAACAATGCGACTATTCTACAAGCAGTAAAAAAGACTATAGTAAACACATAATGACACTGAAACACAAAAAGGGGACATTTGTCCCAATTTTACCCCACAAAAATCCCCACAGGCAATTAGGTGTATATTCATGTGAATTGTGTCTATTTTCTACGCGCAACCGTAAGGATTATCAGAAACATCTACTGACCAACAAGCACAAAGCGAATGTTCATGAGTATGAAAGTATGAACCATGCTACGTCTGTGGTGCCACATAATGATTCCAATGATGTAAAAGCATTTGTCATAGAACTTATGAAACAAAATCAACAACAGCATCAAGACGTGATTCATGCGGTTGTTACACAAATTAAGGACATAATACCACAGATAAGCAGTAACATTACAAATAACACAGTCAACAATACAAACAGCAACAACACCTTCAATATGAATGTCTTCTTAAACGAAACGTGTAAAGATGCGATGAATATGGATGACTTCATAAATTCGTTACACATTGGTATGGAAGATTTAGAATACACAGCAAATCATGGTTATGTGGAAGGTATTGGAAAAATTTTACTACGAGGTTTGGATGCATTAGATGTTGAAAAAAGACCTATTCATTGCAGTGATATGAAACGAGAGGTCATGTATATTAAAAATGGCGATGTTTGGGAAAAAGATACAACTGATAATCAACATCTACGTAAAGCTATCCTTCTCATAGGGCGTATGAACTTAAGACATCTACCGCCTTGGATGAAAGCTCATCCTAGTTTTGTTCAACCAAATTCACCATTTAGTGATGTTTACGCTCAGATCATTATGAATACAATGGTAGAAGACGATGTTATGGGAAGGAAGTATACAACAAAGATTATTAAAAATATAGCTCAAAAGATCTACATTGATAGAACGAGAAAATTACACTTGAATACTACTTAGACAGATATTCTTTCACGTGCTCTAAATCGTCGGTAAATGACGTTAATAGAGAAATAAAAGTTTCAAGAGCATTTACAATTGTGTAATTTGCAGTTGTATGTAATCTCCGACGACATGCTTCCAAGTCTGTATCGCGTATTGGCGATTGAATTTCTTTGAATAAATCATACACTTTAGAACAGAACTCTTTTAGAACTGTACCCGAAAGATTGTTTGTATCCAAGAGATGGCGTAAATATGGTAAGTCAAATAACTCTTGTATATATGACCGTTTCAATTGAATACTTGCAACAAGTGAGTTCTGTATGTAGCTGAAAATATTCATAATAGAATCATACTCTTGATTCATGTAATCGTTCGAAATTTTGTCCCAATATGCGTTGTCATATTGTTGTTTTAGTTTTCGTTTATCGACGATTATAGGTGTAAAAGATAAAATTTCATTCTGAAGATAATCGCCACCTATTTTGTTTGCTATCTCTAAGATATCGTTCTTACAAGTTTCGAATATCTGTTTTCGTGGGTCATTGGGGTCGTTCAATTCCATAATGTCAACTGACAGTTGATGAAACTCGTGGATCAATTGTTGCGTCAGTATTTCACAATCTTCGTTCTTCCATACTTTTAGTGCATGAATAAAGTGTAATAGGTTCATTTTTAAATCGTGCTTGTTTTTAGAATCTGTATTGACTAAATTTGTTGCCTTATCAATTAATAACTTGTTCAATTCAATTGAGGATTCGCCTACTGTATCCAGAGGAAATTTGACTATCATGAACGCCGACAACGCGTCACGACTTTTGACCACTTTCTGCATATTCAATGTGCTTATTGTTTGATACATATGTACAATCATTTTTCTTTCGCTCATCACACTTTCCAATTCCTCAAATGTTTGACATTTATCCATTCGTTTTTTAATGAATTCCATACATTCCATACAGAATTATTTTTCTTTGTAAAAAGCCCTAAATCTTGAAACAATATAAAAGTTAAACCATTTGAATATTCAGAGAAGCATATGAGGTATCCCAATTTATATGATATTTATTGTGGTATGAAAGATGTCACACATATATTCTTTCCGTGGAAATTTTTATCATGTGATACGAAGACTGCTATCTATGTCTTCTGTCCATGGAAATATCTCCCCTATTCAACAAAAGAACACATGAGCAAAGTGGTGAAGTCGCTCGCAATTCAATCTACATGCTTTATGGTTGAAACATATAGTAAACTTGAAGTATCATGTAGAAAATACATAGAACCCTTTCACACATCCTATATTTTCAGTATCTACCAGTCTATGAAAGATTGGTTTTCTAATCATGCTAAATATGAAGTGATCGACAACAATGGAGATATAATTTTTAGCACTAACACTTTAGGACCGATACTCAAGTTGAACAGAGACACGTATAGTTTCATTTTGCTCAATGAAAAATCAGGGAAACGGAAATTATCTTGTATGGTATCAGATGTACAGCAACTTCTCGGGTTGAACTTGATAGAGTGTGATGATTATTTTATTACTGTTGAAATAAAATTAATGAAAGGGGGTGAAACTCTCATACACACTATAGACATGAAAGAACCAATTAACTATTACGTTGAAAGTGCAAATGTATTATCGGAACCGTTCATGAAATATTACATGAAAAATAGATACAATATACTCTTAAACCACTATGATTCATATGAAGTGGCATTGATCGACAAAGAAGTGAACATCACCGCAATAACATCAAAGCAATGTATAGTGTTTGAGAAAAACAATTATGTTGTAAAAACATTCTAAAGAGAAATTGTATTTTACTATACAGTAGATAGTGACGAACTATTGAACACGCGTAGCTCAGTAGGTTAGAGCATTGGTCTTATGAGCCAAAGGTCGTGGGATCGTGACCCACCGTGTGTATCTGTTGACGCGTGTCACATTTTATATTGTCTTCATAGTACAATGGAAAGTGTCAGAATCAACGAATTAGAGAATGAAGTAAGACAATTGAAACGCGAATTAGATATTACAAGAGAAAGTCTCCGAAAATATCATTTAGAATATGTCTTCAAACGGATAGCTCCCTTGAATGTAAGCGTTACATCACTACCATTACCACAGCATAAGAGAATCCAAAATAATAAATATTATTGGAGTTGAAAACCCCACGTGTCAAAATTTTTAATATAATTTTATATATTATATTAAGAATGTCATCGGAAGATTTCGTTGGATCTACATTTGATTTAGATTTAGGTGATTACGAAAGCAATATCTTACAAGTCGATATTTCTACTTCGACCGCATATGCTATCCTACCATACGGTAGCCAGGACACTAGCTACAATTACCCAAGTTACAACGTAACTTACACTCCAGGTATGTTTTATAACGGTATAATGTCGGACGCCTCTTTAGCAGGTTGTGTGTCTGATTGGTACGACTTATCTACTGCTACGATCCCATTGACTGTAAGTGCTGAACACATTAGTAATTGGGACGTTAGCGCGGTGACAGATATGTCAGACCTCTTCAAAAGAAAAGCGTACTTCAATGATGACATTTCCAAATGGAATGTAAGTGCGGTGGAAAATATGTCAAGTATGTTTTGGGGTGATACCAGTTTTAATCAAGATATTTCAACCTGGGATACAGGTGAAGTTAGATTTATGAATGGTATGTTCAATGGGGCATCAAGTTTCAATCAAGATATCTCTGGATGGGATGTGGGTAAGGTTACTTTAATGGCGAATATGTTTAGTAATTTTGCGAAAAGGGTTGCCCCCCATGATTACTATTTCCCAGAATCAAGTTTCAATATGCCATTAAATGATTGGGACGTTAGTGCCGTGACAACTATGTCAAGTATGTTTCGGGGCGCAAGTTCTTTCAATCAAGACATTTCGGGGTGGAATACGTCAAATGTTACAGATATTACTCATATGTTTAGAGCAGCATCAAGTTTCAATCAACCAATCAATACGCGATATGACGTTTCTGATAATTATCAGCATTATGGGGGGGATACGTACACCGCTTGGGATGTGGGGAAGGTACGGACTTTTCGGTTTGTGTTAGCAGGTGCAACTCTTTTCAATCAACCTTTAGATAAGTGGGATGTATCTAATTGTAGCAGTATGGAGTATACATTCCTTGGTTGTTCAAGTTTTAATCAGGACATTAGTGGATGGAATACTTCAGGATTAGGGAGTAGACGAAACTCTGGTGCTATGAACCAAATGTTTTCTGGAGCTACAGTTTTCAACCAAAACTTATCAAAATGGGATCTAAATGGTGCTAAGAGTTTGAGGGGAATGTTCCTTTATGCACGTGCATTCAACCAAGACATTAGTGGCTGGGATACGTCTACCGTTACAGATATGGAATTAATGTTTGGTGGTGCAGGTGCATTCAACCAAGACATTTCAACTTGGGATACACGTAAAGTAACAGATATGAAGAATATGTTTAGTGAAGCAGGTGTTTTCAACCAAGACATTTCAACTTGGGATACACGTCAAGTAACAGATATGGGGGCTATGTTCCATAAAGCAACGTATTTCAACCAAGATATTCGTAAATGGGACATTGAGGCAATCAAAGCACAAGGCAGTGGTACTACATATCTCACTAACATGTTTCAGAATGCAACTGCAATGTTGAGTAATTATGATGTCTCGGCTACACCTTCTATTTCATGGTTCGAGACATACAGTAGTGCTGACATAAGTTACCAGTTCAATGATATATCTTTGAGTGACATCACGGATGCCTCAAGAGTCAGTTTGACGTCAGATGTAGAAGCTCTGTATGTATCTCAGGTAGGAAGCGAACCAAGTGTGGTGGGATCCTCTAGAGTCGACCTGCA
>JGI24921J38492_100012_pt1 | contig 39190 bp, 45 predicted proteins | sample LinPFosmplate9_FD_38492 | JGI IMG/M metagenome (IMG submission 38492)
TGCAGGTCGACTCTAGAGGATCCCACGTCTACCTCTCCCACTCCCTAGCTATGCAGTATTTTCGGCAGCCCATGCGTTGAGCACATGGATTTAACCGAAAACTTACAGAGCCGGCTACGGATGCTTTAGGCCCAATAATCCTCCTGACCACTTGAGGTGCTGGTTTTACCGCGGCGGCTGACACCAGAACTTGCCCACCCCTTATTCACTAGTGGTTTTATGACTTGCAAAAGATTTCTTTAGCAGAAATCACTCGGATTAACCTTGTCGTGCTTTCGCACATTGCAAAGTTTTCTCGCCTGCTGCGCCCCATAGGGCCTGGGTCCTTGTCTCAGTACCCATCTCCGGGCTTCTCCTCTCAGAGCCCGTACCTGTAATCGCCTTGGTGGGCCATTACCTCACCAACAAGCTGATAGGCCGCAGTCCCATCCTATGGCGACGAATCATTTCAACCATAAACCATTCCAGGCATTATGATCTATCGAGTATTATGCTCAGTTTCCCGAGATTATCCTCGTCCATAGGGTAAGTTGACTACGTGTTACTGAGCCGTATGCCTTGCATTACTGCAAAGACTCGCATGGCTTAGTATCAATCCGATAGCAGTCAGGTCCGGCAGGATCAACCGGATTCTGAATCTCAGAAGTAAATAATTTGTATTATTATTGGAATTAACGGAATGCACATAATCTTCACATTTCAGATTTGATCATTTGGTCAAATCCACATTTTGTATGCGTAACTGGAGGCCTGTAAATCATAAAATGGCTCATTGCCATACTTCATTACAAGCGCCGCACTTGATGTTACGTATGCGAAAATCTTGCTACAAAATGTACTTATAAACTATGCAAAAACTAAACAGAAAATACATATCTTTTCGATCAATAATATATTCAATATAAAAGAATGATCGGAATGGAAGATGCAATAAAAACTTACAGGTTAAAAACTAGAAAATCAGCCAAACTTTTTGAAAAATCTAAAAAATACCATGTAGATGGTGTACACCATAACATTCGATTCTTTGAACCATATCCATTTGTGACTAAATCAGCAAATCGTAAATTCCTGATTGATGTGGATTCAAACAAATATGTTGATTATTGGATGGGTCATTGGAGTTTAATTTTAGGGCATACACAGAAAAAAATGGTCAGTCAAATAAAAAAACAGCTGAGTTATGATTGGATGCATGGAACATTAAATAAAAATTCGATCGAACTGTCGGAAAAAATTTCAAAGGCAGTACCTGTTGCAGAAAAAATTAGATATGCATCAACTGGAACAGAGGCTACTATGTATGCTGTTAGGCTTGCTAGAACAATAACAAAAAGAAAAACAATTGCCAAAATTGATGGTGGATGGCATGGTTATACTACTGATTTACTTAAAACAGTCAATTGGCCATTCCACAAGTCTGAGAGTAGTGGTCTAACTGATGAAAAGCACATAATATCATTACCTTACAATAATTTAGAAAAATCAGTTGAAATTTTGAAAATGAAAAAAAATGATTTGGCGGCTGTTATTATTGAACCAGTTTTAGGTGGTGGTGGATGTATTCCTGCTACAAAGGAATACTTGTTATGTATACAAGAATTTTGCCATAAAAATAACATATTATTTATTCTGGATGAAATTGTTACTGGTTTTAGATTTAGATTTGGCTGTCTTTACAATACGATGAAACTTGACCCTGATTTGGTAACTCTTGGAAAAATAGTTGGTGGTGGATTTCCAATTGGTGTTATTTGTGGTAAAAATGAACTAATGAAATATGCAAGTACATCAATATTCTCAAAAACAGAACGTGCGTATATTGGCGGTGGAACATTTTCTGCAAATCCTTTGACTATGATGGCAGGTAGTACAATGCTTACTATAATCAAAAATAAAGGTAATTTACTTTATAATAAATTAAACAGTTTTGGAGTTGAAACTAGAAAAATGCTTGATAAAAAATTTGGTGGAAGTGTAATCACAACTGGAATTGGTTCATTGTTTTTAACGCACTTTTTAAATGATTCAATATATAAAATTAATAATGCAACTGATGCAGCAAAATGTAATACAAAAAAATTACATGATTATCATTTTCATATGATTGCAAATGATGGGATATTCTTTTTGCCAGGAAAATTAGGTGCGTATTCAGATGCTCATACAAAATCTGATATTAATGCTATATCAAAATCTACTGATAAATTTCTTACAAAGTTTAAAAAATAAATTACCGTAACAAAACTGATCATCATGATATTTTTTACCAGTAAAGAAAAAACTGAGGATTTATTATATCAGGCGATGTCATTTATGGAAAAACGAGAACCAAAGTCTGCAATATCATTTTTCAAAAAAATCATAAAACAGGATCCAAAAAATATTGATGCGTTGTATAATCAAGGTATTGCATTAAATCAATTAAGAAAATATCAAGATGCGATTACGTGTTTTGATAAAGTGCTTGAGATTAATTCAAAGCACATTGCTGCAATTAACAACAGAGGTATCGCACTAGCAGAACTTGGTAATACAGATGATGCGTTAGAATATTACAATAAAGCTATAGAAATAGACCCAAAATATTCGGCTGCACATTACAATAAAGGGGTACTCTATGACAAGTTATTACAACATGAAGAAGCAATACAAAGTTTAGATGAAGCGATAAAATGTGATTCAGGGAATGTGAATACAGCGTTTTACAGAGGTGTAGTATTAGGAAAGATGAAAAAGCATGAGGAAGCCTTAAACTGTTTTGAAAACATATATCGTAAACACCCAAAACATATGGATGCATTTTTTCATAAGGGAATGGAATTAGCAGAATTAGGAAAACATGAAAGGGCGTTAGAAATTTTTGATAAATTATTCCAGATGCACGAAGGTAACGTTAACGTAATCTATGCAATGGCACGAAGTAATGCCGCGATAAATAATGTTGGTAGAGCAATATATCTATTAGAGCAGGCGGTAAAAAAAGATCGAAAAACAATCAAAAAGTGGGCTCTCGAAGACAAATTTTTTGATTCATTGCAGGATGAACCAAAATTTACAAGACTTATCAGGTGATATTACAAAATTTTTTTTCTGATACTGTCTATTCGCATTAGACGCACATTTTTTTTAGGCCCAATTAGCCTTGCTTCATAAATTGGTACATACAATTCAATTATTTCATTTATAGTAATTTTCTCCTCCAGACTACGCCTTCCAATTGAAACAGACTTCTTTAATTTTGATGTTAACCTTAACACTGCAGCATCATATGTAATTTCAGGTTTTTTTACATTGTTTTTTGTTTTTTCTAACGTACGTCTTGGATAACTTTCAATCAGTCTTGAACTCATTTTGTATGGCATTTTGATTTCCTTACCATGATGATCAAACGCAACCTCTTGTTCGTCATCAAGATATACATGTTCTTCTAACTCCAAATCAATCTGGTTTTTTCTTTTAGTGCTTGATTTTATTTTATAGTTAAGTTTTCCTAATACACCTCTTCCTTGTTTAATTGGAAACACGCCATCACCAACAATTATCTCTCTGACAGTAGGCTCGACATTAATTGTATGAACAGCTTTACGATAAAAATTTGCATTATACTTTCCCGACAAAATTAAAAATGCCTCATAAGAGAGTTTTATTGAATGTACATGCACTTCCATTTTTTTAGGTTTTTGCAACATACTTCTAAATAATGATGTTTTCCCATTTTCAACAATTTGTTCAGCTTCACTAAGATCTAAAATTGGACGTAAAACTACTGTTTTAATTTTGTATTTTGAGTTAGCCAACTATTACCACATAACCACATGTCTATAGTTTTTTATGACTATTACCTTTTATCCTAAGTAATTGAAAAAAGCTAATATTTCCTCTGCACCTGTTAAAAAAGTAAAAAAAGACTACTTTACTGGTCCAGTAACACTTCGTGAAATTTCTGGTATTACGAAACCAAATGAGCATGATATGTATCACGTAATATTCAAAAAATCAGCTAGAACCAAGATTCATTTCCATACTGGTGCTCAAATGCTTATCGTGACTAAAGGTAACGGCAGTTTAGTTTATTATAAAAAAACGAGTGGTGGGATTTCAAAATTCAAGATATCAAAAACTAAAACAGTTAATTTAACTCCTGGTGATGTGGTTTACATCCCGGCCAAAATACTGCATACACATGGGTCAGTCAGAAAAAATTCAGTTTTTTCACATTTGGCTGTGAATTTTTACTCAAAGAATCGAAAGCCTATCACAGCATGGTATGAATCAGATCTCAGATCAAATGTTACATCTAAAATTCCTTAAAATGTTCATGAAATTCTTTTTAAGAATGTTATAGGTGAAAATACATGAACAGAACACAAGCTATGCAAATTTTAATGCTAAATTCAGATGCTAGCTTTGACGATGTTAAATATGCATATAGAAAATTATCATTAGAACTACACCCAGATAGAAATAAGAATGAAAGTGATGGGCGACGATTCAAAAATGTGTTAGATGCATATCATTTCTTAAAAAGCCAATCTAGACTGAAAAACTCTCATTATGATGATGAAACTACAAAGAAAAAATCTCGTACGTATCGAAATACAACCAGACAAAACCCCCCAGAAGAGGATTGGAGTAAATTCACAAAAGATTTTGAAATGGATGAAAACTTTTGGAGACAATATGAAAAATCATTTTGGAATGATTATGAACTCAGAAAGAATGAAGCTAAAAAGAATGATTATGGAAGGGCGTTTTGGAATGAAAATGAAGAGAGTGCTAGTCCAAAACCTAAAACAAAAAATCGAAACAGTGAGACAAAGATCTATAAGCACGATTTATCTGTCCATGTAGAAAAAACTCAATGTATTGCCTGTTTGAGCTGCGAAACTATTGCTCCAAATGTTTTTGTTATTGACAAACTTACTATGATTAACCCAAAATCACAAGTTCATAATCAGTATGGTGCATCTGAAGAAAAAATAATGGATGCAGCTGAAACATGCCCAACAAAGGCAATTAAAGTTAATGAAAGAAAATCTGGACGAAGAATCTTTCCCCTATGATCACATATTTTTTATTTTAGCACATAACTCATCTAGTTCTTTATCAGAAAGTTTTGGTCTGTCTTTAAACATACTATGTACAGGACCAGCTTGATCAGATAATTCCCTTGGTATTAGATGAACATGCACGTGTGGTATTTCCTGCCCACTATCTTTACCGTTATGTACTGCCAATAGTGTAGCGCCTGTAAGTTTATCCACTTTAGAAATCACTTTATGCACAACATCAAAAAGATCATTGTTATCAATATCTGTCATATCTTGAATTTTTTCGTAATGACATTTTGGAATTACTAACGTATGTCCTCGTGATAATGGAAATGTATCCAGAAATGCAATAGAATTTTTGGTTTCTGTAATTATTTTAGATGGAATTTCCTTTTTAGCGATTTTGCAAAAAATACAATCCATATTCTAATTAATTAGGAATAAAGTATAAACTAAATCGTTAAGGGTTAACAATTTCTGCATATGCAAGGTCTTTGCCATATTTTATAGTAACAATATCACCTACTTCCTTATCACAGTTATCAATTGTTTTAGGAATATTATCTAAAGTGTCCACAGTGCACATAGTGCCATACCATGTAGTCCATTTTCCCATAATTTCAGCTTCTTCATAAATATCTTCTCGAATTAAATTCCAAAATGGGAATATCAGAGTAGCTATGATTATGAAAGCTGCGATAAATATGAAGAGAAACATAAGCCCATATTTTTTTGAATCTTTCATCTCTTCCATAATATCAACCATTTTTTACATTGGATAAATTACCACAAGCCACCTTCGCCCGGACTACCACCAGATTCATCCATTTTCTTTTCTGGAATATTACCATGTGCCTTTTTTTTATGTCGTTCTAATCGTTCAGTAGTTGGTAGTTCTAAGTCACAAACATCACATTTTGTTTTATTCTCAGCTTTTTTGCCAAACAATCCCATAATTTGCGTAATCATGAAACATATTATAAAGGATATTAATTTTCATGGACGATATGGAAATCAAAAACATTACTGTATTAGGTTCAGGAATAATGGGTCATGGAATAGCCCAAGTTTCTGCGATGGCCGGTTATAATGTAGTGCTCAGAGATATCGAGCAATCATTCTTAGACAAGGCAATGGAAAAAATAAAGTGGAGTTTAGATAAGCTTGTCTCAAAAGAAAAAATTTCTGAAAATGAACGAGCTGAAATATTTTCAAGAATAAAACCAATAGTCGATTTGAAGGATGCTGTTCATGATTGTGATTTAGTAATAGAAGCAGTTCCAGAGATAATGGATCTTAAAAAAAAGGTATATGCAGAACTGGATAAGGTAGCTAGTGATCAGGTTGTTTTTGCATCAAACACCAGTACACTGCCCATAACAGAAATTGCAAATACGATCTCTAGACCGAAAAAATTTATTGGAATACACTTTTTCAATCCCCCTCAACTAATGAAGTTAGTTGAAGTAATACCTGGACAAGAAACTTCAGATGATACTACTAATCTCACAATTAATTTTGTAAAATCTGTTAACAAGATACCTGTAACCTGTAGAAAAGACGTTCCGGGGTTTATTGTGAACAGACTTTTCATACCGCTTGTTCATGAAGCCTGCTATGTAATGGAAAGGCAAAAAATTCAACAGACGGAAATTGACTCTGCGGTAAAATTCAGGCTTGGATTCCCAATGGGTATCTTTGAATTGGCTGACTTTACAGGATTGGATGTAATTCATAAGGCAACTGTAGAGATGCATGTTAGAGATAAAAAAGTAATTTTGCCACATCCTAAAATTGAACAGCTATTCAATGAAAAAAAATTGGGGCAAAAAAGCGGTGAAGGTTTTTACAAATATTCTGATGATAAATATGAAAGAATACCACTTTCAGAAGAATTAGCAAAAAAATGTGAGCCTATACAAATCATTGCAAACATTCTGAATAATGCGGCATGGCTTGTCACAAATAATGCTAGTGATATTGACGAGATTGAAAAGGCTGCAAGCCTAGGGCTTGGTTTAAAAAAACCGTTGTTTGAAACTGCAAAAGAAATAGGCATGCAAAAAATTGTAGAGGAGTTAAAAAAATTATCTGATAGACATGGTGCGTTTTATGAACCTGATCCTCTTTTATTATCTATGTGTTAATCTGTTCTAAAATATATTTTATTGCTTGTTGAGGAGTTTCTACACCAACAATCTTTACATTTTTTCTATGATCTAAATATTCGTTAGCGTATTTTGATGCAGTTCCACCAGAGTTTTTTAGCGTAACAATAGGTTTTTTGTACATATATGCAGCACAAATTTCTGATAATGTTCCAGACCCGCCACCAATAACTATCACACCATCCGCGGAAAGTGCGTTTAAAAAATCACGAGCCAACCCCATACCAGAAGGTATTACTATGTCACAGAATTCATTTGCATGAGATGAATCATCTTGAGGAATTATTCCAACTGTTGTACCACCAGATTCTCGTGCGCCATGACATGCTGCACGCATCACACCACCAAGCCCACCAGTTATTAAAACAGAACTAGATTTTGCTACTTCTGCACCAACATCATACGCAATCTTTTCTAATTCTGGAGTACAACCATTATCATTATTACCAATAACTAAGATCTGACGGTTTTTCATAATGTGAATTATTGCTTACCTATCAAATACTTTTTGAAATATTAAAAGAGTAAAAGATATTAATTAAAAAAAATACGTTTGACTATGACAAAAAGAACGATGCCTGTTTGTTGCGATACAGAGCAATACAAATTGATCGAAAAATATGCTAAAAAACGTGGTATGATCAATGCTAGTCAAGCAGTCGAAAAAATCCTAGAGGAAATCAAATAAACAAATTTTTTAAAATCGCTTTTTTATGATTAAAATTTGTTGCAAAGGATATTATATTTTTAAAAAATTAGAAGCATGATGGGTATATTTAGCCGCAAACCAGCGTATTGTACTATTTGTAATAAACAAATTATTCATAAAAATAAGGCAAAAAGAGAATGGGATGTAAAATCTCCATTATGTAGTGATTGTTATTTAAACAAAATGCAAGAATCCTATGATGCCTCAATAATAAAAAAATGTATCAGTTGTGGTGTAAAAAGCAAGGTCACTGATTTATGGGAACCACGATTACAGTGGGATATGGTTGGCTTGCTTTGCAAAAAATGTTTTAATGAAAAAGAGTTGGATTTTAACAAGGAAAAAAATTTCTGTGGTGTTTGTGGTACTAAACTTGGTTTTATTAGATATAATCCAAAAAACAATTGGAAAATCAAGGGACAATTGTGTAAAAACTGTTGGGATGCTCAGAAAGCACAGATAGATAGAAAATGAGATTCTTTAAAAAATTTGAATGTGAAGTATGTAAGAAAAAATTTTCGCGGCACGAACAACTGATGAACCATCAGGAAATAGAACATTTCAAAAACTCACCGTATGATTGTAAAGAATGCAAGGAAAATTTTCATAGTATGTCAGAAATGCGTGACCACCTTAAGAAAAACCACTCGTACAAAATTGATAGATAATTCTATATTGCTTTTACAGTTTTGACAATTGGTGGTCTGACTTTGGTAAAAACTCGGAATCCACAAATACATTTTATTTCTGGAAGTCTATTTAATTCAGAATTAGTTACTTTTGTATTACATCTTAAACAAGAGTAAATAACATCAAATTTTTCAGTTTCTATAACATTATCTGTAGTGCTATCATCATTAATTTCGCTGCTAGATTCATCAACCATAACATTACACTTTAAATCTATAATAAAAAGTCTGGCTACGTAAGAGATAATTCGATATAAACATTATCGGGAATTTTTAATCTCATGAGTTGACGCATTGCTTTATCATCTGCACTAATATCAATAATTCTTCTATGCATTTTCATCTCCCATTTTTCATAAGTTTCCGTGCCGCTACCACATGGAGATTTTCTAGTAACAACATTTAGACGCTTTACAGGAAGTGGGATAGGACCTTTAATTTTAATACCAGCCTTTTTGCCTATGTTCATAATTTCAGTGCAAACAATACCTAGCCTTGATAAACTTATGCTTGTAAGTTTAACGCGAGCGGGTTGAGTCATATACTAGACTCATACTGTATGTTTTTTAGTAATTTCTTTAACAACACCAGCTGCAATTGTAGAACCCATATCTCGTAACGCAAATCGTCCCATTTCTGGAAACTCTTCGAACGTTTCAATACATGTTGGTCGAACTGGTGTAATTCTAACAATTGCAGAATCACCAACCTTAAGGAATTTTGGATCTTTTTCATCTACTGCTCCAGTTGCAGGATTAATTTTAGATTCAAATGCAGTTATTGTTGCAGCTACCTGAGCAGTGTGGCAGTGCATTACAGGTGTATAACCAGGTGCAAGTGCTGTTGGATGATGAATTACAATTATTTGTGCTCTAAACTCTGTAGCAACGTTAGGTGGGTTATCAGGAGTTCCAAGAACGTCACCTCTTTTGATATCTTTTTTCTCAATACCTCTTAAGTTAAAACCAATATTATCACCAGCTGATGCTGATGGCATTTCTTGGTGGTGTGTTTCTATAGATTTTATTTCGCCTACGGCCCCAGATGGCATAACAACGATTTTATCATTTGGTTTCATTGTTCCGGTCTCAACACGTCCAACTGGAACAGTGCCAACACCAGTAATTGAATAAACATCTTGTATTGGTAAACGGAGAGGCTTTCCAGTTGGTTTTTCAGGTGATTTAAAGTCATCAAAGGTTTCCAAAAGAGTCTTACCCTTATACCACGGCATGTTTTCAGATTTTTTTACAAGATTCTCTCCTGTCCATCCAGAAACTGGAACGAATGGTACATCATCGAGCTTATAACCTACTGACTTCACAAGCCCTTCACCTTTTTGCTTTGCAGCATTGAAAGCATCTTCAGAAAATTTGCTGTCATCCATCTTGTTAATTGCAACAATTATTTGTTTTACGCCAAGTGTTTTTAATAAAAATGCATGTTCTCTAGCTTGGCCGCCAGGTGCTATTGCAGTATCTGTTTCACCTTCCTTTGCTGAAAGTACTAAAACAGCACAATCTGCCTCAGATGCTCCGGTGATCATGTTTTTTACAAAATCTCTGTGACCTGGTGCATCAATTAATGTGAAAAAATATTTTGGAGTTTCAAATTTTTTAAAAGCTAAATCGATTGTAATGCCTCTTGCTCTCTCATCTTTGATGTTATCCATAACCCAAGCATATTTGAAAGAATCACCCTTTCCGGTTTCTTCTGATTCTTTGGCATGAGCAGCTATTGTCCTTTCGTCAACTACACCAAGATCCAACAAAAAATGACCCATAGTAGTTGATTTGCCATTATCAATATGACCAGTGATTATCATATTCAGGTGGTCTTTGTCTGCCATATCGAACTCAAAGTGAAATGGGCTTTATAACATTTCGTTTTTTTACAAGTGTTCACTTGGTTTTCCACTTTTTTTCTTTGAGATATATTATTAATTTCATATACTATAAATCAAAGACATGGTATGAAAAATTCATGAAAATAACAGTGTCAGTGATTAAAGCTGATGTTGGTGGAATAGGAGGTCATACCTTACCAAGTGATGGTCTTCTTAATGCGATAAGAAAAACTGTAAAAGATGCTGGAGATTTGTTAATTGACCATTATATTGGATATTGTGGAGATGATTCTCACATTGTTATGACTCACACTAAAGGAATTGATAATAAAGAAATTCATCAGCTTGCGTGGAATGCTTTTATGGCTGGTACAAAGGTTGCCAAAGAAGAGGGACTGTATGGTGCTGGACAGGATCTGCTAAAGGATTCTTTTTCGGGCAACATCAAGGGAATGGGACCAGGTGTGGCAGAAATGGAGTTTGATGAAAGACCAAACGAAGTGTTCACTGTCTTTGCAGCAGATAAAACTGAACCTGGAGCTTTCAATTATCCGATCTATAAGTTATTTGTTGATGCGTTAAGTAATACAGGTCTAATAGTTAACGAATCACTTGCTAAGGGTGTTAACATAAACATCATGGATGTTGAGGAAGGTAAAGTTGCAAATCTTTCTTTGTGGGAAGATAAACCGATAATTGAGGCTGCGCTTATGTATCCTGGTCGTTATGTTGTTGATTCAGTCTATACAAAAGATGGCGAGCCAATATTAGATGCATCAACTGATAGACTGCATAACATTGCTGGTACATATGTCGGTAAGGATGATCCAATATGCCTTGTTAGAACACAAAAAAACTTTCCCGCCACTGAAGAGGCTGGAAGTGTATTCAGTAATCCGCATTATGTAGCTGGAAATACACGTGGTAGTCATAACATGCCTTTAATGCCAGTTAAGATCAATTCAGCTGCAACAATCAACTTTTGTATTCCAATTGTTGAAGCGTTGGTTTTCAGCATGCATAATGGTAAACTGACTGGTCCATTTGATGGCTTTTCAACACCAGACTGGGATTACATACGTGAAATTGCTACAAAAAAGGCATTAATAATGAGAAGTCAAGGATTTATCCATCCTGCAACACTTGTACCATCTGAATTAGAATATGCTGAGGGATACAAAGCTGTAATGAATGTATTGCATAGTAAAATGAAGCCTATACAAGATCAACCACAAAATGACCAAAGAAAGGAATCTTACGAAGATCCAGATTAAATGAATTAAAAAAGGTTAAATGAAATTAAGACAATGTGAATTAATGAAAACATCTAAATTATTTGGTAATCTAAAACCACTTGCTATAACATACATTTCCGTAATAGCTTTTTCGAATTTTGTTTTTGTATTATTCAGTCAAACAGTTCGTGATATAATTTGGTCATTTTTCAAAGATGCTGGAGGAATAATAATACTTGGAATGGTATTTTTATTTGCCCTAACATGGCTGCTTAAAGCAAGACCACATAAGATTCCAAAAAAATACCAAGTTATAGTTTTTGACATATTTGAAAAAGAATCACAGATAGATGGATTGAGAACTGAATTTAGGAATCATGATGTAGCATGGAGCTTCATGAAGTCTTATAAAAAATCATACCCATTACACAGTTTTGCTATGGTAACAAAACAGAAAAACTCCCCAAAAAAAATTATTTTCAAATATATCTAAATCTACCAACATAAAATTCACTATATACAATCTTGGTGTGATATTAGGCTCAAATTTATTACTTGAGAATACAAAAAAAACATGATGGAATTTTCAATAATTTCTGAAATGTTTGAAATGATGGAGAAAACAACAAAGCGCATTGAACTCACAAATATTTTAGTTGAATTATTAAAAAAAACACCAAAGAAAATTATCCCAAATGTTGTGTACCTCTTACAGGGAATTATTAGACCTAATTTCGAGGGTGTTGAATTAGGAATTGCTGAAAAACTTGCAATTCGCGCTATTTCAAAATCTGCTGGTTTGCCAATTAAAAAAATTGAAGATGATTATAGAGAGGGTGGTGATCTGGGTCTAACTGCATCAAACATCCTAAAAATAAAAACACAAACTACGTTTACAGCAGAAGAAATTACTGTAGAAAGAGTTTATGAAACTTTATTCAAGATTGCAAAGTTGAAAGGTAAAGGCTCGCAAGACTTGAAAATGAAATACATTTCAAGTTTGCTAAATGATGCAACCCCATTAGAAGCAAAATTTGTGTTAAAAATTTTGTTAGGTACATTACGCTTAGGAATAGCGGAAAATACTGTTATGGATGCACTTGCCATTGCATTTACTGGAAAAAAAGAGAATAGAGTGCAAATAGAAAATGCGTATAATGTTTCAAGTGATTTAGGAAAAGTATCCCTAATAGTTGCGACAGATGGAATTGATGAAATAAAAAAATTTAAAATTTCATTATTTAGCCCCATACGACCCATGCTAGCAGACCGAGTTCAAAGCGAGAAAGATGTTATTAAAAAAATGCCAGAGCAGTTTGTAGCAGAATACAAACTAGATGGTGAACGTGTACAAATCCATAAACAATCTGATAAAATAATTTTATTTTCACGCAGGTTAGAAAATATTACTCAATATTATCCAGATATTGTAGAACGTATTGGAAAAACTCTAAATGTGAATGAGGGAATTTTTGAGGCAGAAATTGTTCCTATTAACGAAAACACTGGGGAATTTCTACCATTTCAAGAACTAATGCACAGAAGAAGAAAATACAAATTGGATAAAGCCGTTTCACAATACCCAATCACAGTTAATTTTTTCGATGTGCTATATTATGATAAGAAAGACTGTTTGGATTTAGAGTATTCTGAAAGAAGAAAAATTTTAGAACAAATAGTTCGTGAAGATAACTTTTCAAAACTTGTACCAATGTTGTTTGTTAAAAATGAAAATGAGGTTGAAGATTTTCTAGAAAATTCTATTAATGCTGGTTGTGAAGGATTGATGCTAAAAACTCCCAGTGCACCATATCGTGCTGGAATGAGAGGCAGTAATTGGTTAAAGCTCAAACGTGAATATAGAAATGAATTAGGTGACAGTTTAGATTTAATTGTTATAGGTGCATACTTTGGAAGGGGTCGAAGAACGGGTCTATATGGCACGTTACTATTAGCGACATACAATCCAGAAAATGATAATCTTCCTAGTATATGCAAAGTTGGTACAGGTTTTACTGATGAAAGTTTGGATCAATTGTACCAAATTCTCTCTAACAAAGTTACGCTCAAAAAAAATCCTAGAATCGTAAGTGAGATGGAAGCGGATATTTGGTTTGAACCTGAATTAGTTTTAGAAATTGTTGCATCAGAAATAACGTTAAGTCCTATTCATAAAACTGGACTGGATTTAATTAGAAAATCTAGTGGATTTGCATTAAGATTTCCAAAATTCACAGGAAAAATTAGATATGAAAAAGCGGTTGAGAATGCTTCTACAGGCGAAGAGGTTTTTGCGTTGTATAAAAGACAGTCTAAAATCAATCATGGAAAATGAGCATTCTTCAGAGAAAAGTATGATATAAATTAGAAAAGGGCATTATAACTAATAATTCATTATGTACAGCGGAGAATTAGAAGTTCAAGCAAAGAGAAAAGCCTTAGCGGTTTTGCAAGATGAGATAAATAGAATTCTTAATGCTGGTAGAGTACTTTCAACACTACCAAATATGCTAGTAAAAAAGGATAAAGCAGGAATAAAAAGTGCACTTGAACAAATTGATGCGATTGAGGCAGAAGTAGAAAATCTTAGACGCAAAATTACAAGAGATGTATCAGATGTTGGTGGTTTGATTTTGAACAGGGACAATCTTCTAAACACTGCATATACAATGGATGAAATTGGTGGTTATATTACTGGTATTTCTTTCAAACTTGCAAACATCAAAGTTTCAACAATTAAAACTTCTAATCTAGATAAAGACCTGACTGAACTTATTGAACTTGTGGTTGATCAAATATACAAATTAAATGAAATTATCAGAAGCTTAAACGTTGATTCTGGCAAATCTATCGAACTTGCTCAAGAAACACAAAAAATTGAGCGTGACATTGACACCAAATACCGTAAAATGACAATTACAGTTCTGAATGAAATTAGTGACACTAAAGAATTGCTTTTAATGAAAGATGTCATTGAATTGATAGAAGAAATGGCTGATAAATGCCAGGAAGTTTCTGACTCGTTCATTTTATTGGCACTAAGTCTTTGACTTGAAAGGCGAACTATTAGAAAACAGAATAGTTGTTTGGAACAGACGAGAGTCTAGGGATTTATTTGCTAATGGTTATTATGGGAAGCCTATAGGAATTCCAAAGCCAAATGTAAATGACATCAACGTTCCGCTAATTTTAGATCTTATCGAGGGATGCTACCTCCAAGAAACCTCAAAAATTAAGATCACTAAAGACGGGAAGAAAGTTTCTTTGGATGCTCTAATTAAAATTTGTAAGAAGGAATATCATAATTTTGGCAAGAAATATCAAGTGTACAAAGATTTTAGAGACAAAGGATATGTTATTAATCCTGGAATAAAGTTTGGCTGTGACTTTGCAGTATATCAAAAAGGTCCAGGCATTGACCATGCACCGTATATGATACAAGTCTACAACAAAAATGACAATATTTCTTCCACTGCTATAGTGTTAGCAGGTAGACTAGCTAGTAGTGTTAAGAAACAATTCATTCTGGCAATACCACATGGTAAGGATAAAATTGATTATTTGGCACTAGATTGGTGGAAAGCTAATTAATTTTCTTTATGTAACTTGCAATATTGTTGTAGATATCAAACAATTCCTTTGTGATACCAAAATCATGACTGTTTTTCCATTTTCCGTAAATTCGCACTCCATTATCTGTAGGATCAACAAAAATTGTTGCATCATTAACTGATTGACTCGCAATCATTTCGTTTAATGATGAATCAGTGTTTAGATCTTCCGCCAGTTTTCCCCCTTCCCATGTCACACCAACTACTTTTTTTGAACCAAAATGACCAGTGGTCTTTAGTTTTGTTCTTGCAACACGACGTAGACGCCACGATTCCAATTCTTTACCTGGTGATAATCCTTCATCAGGATTTTGCTGTACAACAAAATGTGCTTGAAATCTATCCTGAGCGCCCCATGGAAGTGGATTTGGATCTTGCATTTTATCCTTTCTGTATTATTTGCACTGCGTCAATGTTTGTGCCAGAAATTTTCAACGAGCCCTTGTTGGTAACCATTCTAGTAGTTTGGGAGAAACATCTACTATAGTAATCTCCCTTCTCAACTTCTCCTTCTCCAATCTCATTAGGGGTTGCACTAACATCAATCTCATTTAACATATCAGAAAATTTTTCAGGCCAATTTTTTATTACAATAGTTTCAGGTTCAGAATCTTCCATGCCGTATCTGATTTTAGCACATAATTTAACATTTCTCGTTGTTCGAGATTAATGATTAGCAACAAAATAAATACATGAGAAACTAATTTTTGATCTCATGCTAAAGTTTCAAAATAAAACTGTGCTAGTTACCGGAAGTGGTACCGGAATTGGACAGGCTATTACTAAGAAATTTGTGGAAAATGGCGCAAATGCAATAATCCTAGGAAGAAGAAAGGAGCCATTAGAAGAAACGGCAAAAATGCTAGAGGAAGTCATCAAAGAAAAACAGAGTAATGCTACCATCAAAATTTTTGGTGGGATAGACGTCAGCGATGAAAAAGCTGTTACTGGGATGTTTGACGCATTAAAAAGTGAAAATGTCAACCTGGATGTTGTCGTAAACAATGCTGGAGTCTCAGGTCCTGTAACATGTTTTGCGCATGCACCGCTGGATGACTTTAGAAGTACGGTGGACATTCATCTGACTGGAACTTTTTGGACTTCAGTTCAAGCATTGAAAGTCATGAAAGAGGGTGCAAAAATTATTACAATTTCAACATTTTTTGCGGAAGAAAGACCGTTGGAACAAAGACCATACAGATTCCGTAGTCCATATACTGCATCTCAGGGAGCAAAAAACAGACTCGTAGAAGCAATGTCATGGGAGCTTCTAGAAAAGGGAGTAATGTCGATTGGAACTAACCCTGGTCCAGTCCATTCAGACAGAATTTACAAAACAGTTTATCCAAAGGCTGCATCAGAATTTCTACGTGTAAGTGGTTTTGAAGACCTATCACCAAGTGAAGTTGAAGCCGCAAATAATGAAATTGTAGGATTGTTGGGTGAAGACGATGAAACTATAAAGGCTGGAATAAAAGCAGCTGCAGAAAAGTTAGGCAAGGAGGAAACTACACTCACCAATTTACTAGATAAAGTCAAAACCATTGCAGAAAAAATTCAAAAGAATACATCAACGATGATTCCAGATCAGCAATTTTTATCTCAGGAACAGGTTGCCACCACAGTTCTAACTCTTGCAGATGACGAACAGGCTAAAATTCTCAACGGAAAAATAATTCCTGGTGACAGAGTCTTCTATCCTGTCAAGTCACACATTAGATCATCTGTTCCTAAATCTGAGAAAAATAACTTGGCTGGAAAACATGTTCGTCTTAGTGGTAGGTCATCCTATTTAGAAAGTTATGCAGCAATGATAGCAAAGGAAGATGGGCATGCTCTATCAGAAGAAGCCCAAACAGAAAGTGACTTATCTATTCATATTACAGGCAACGTTCCTACTTTTTCTAAACTTACCGAGCTGTCTAGAGATGAATGGGACAAATTGATTGATCAATTCATCAATGTACCAGCCGCGGTAACACAAAAAGCTATCAGTGCTTTTGTCCCTGGTGGCTCTGATGACCCAAGAAAATTCAAAGATGCAAAGGGAAGAATTGTAATTGTTGGACCTGCTCTTCCAGCTGGCAAAAAAATTAGTGGGCATGAAAGGGCAAAAATTGAAGTTTTCAGAGGTGCGCTTAGACCATTTGTAACTACTGTTAATCAAGAATTGAGTGATGTACTGAAATCAAATGTCAGGGTCTTCTTAATTTTGCCTGGAACTGTTGATGGAAAAGAACCAAACAATGAGAATATTATTAATACAATTAATTACTTGATGTCTGATGAATCACAATCAAGTTCGGAAGTAATTTTCTGCCCAGACGAAACAAGATAATCTAGAAAATACCTGTAGAATCAATAATCAGCTTAATTGCTGCAGCGATAAGTACAATGATTACTATAATCTTCAATTTGTTTTCCTTTATCTCAAGGGATAATCTAGCGCCTAAAATTCCTCCAGCAAATGCACCGATCGACAACAACAACGCCTGATAATAATCAGGATGACCTAGCATTGAATGCATAATCAATCCAGAGAAAGATGCAAACATCAAGATGAACTGCGAAGTTGGTGCCGCACGCTTCATTGAAATTCCAAGCGCAACTACCATCAATGGTACAAAGATTAGGCCGCCACCAATACCAAATAGACTTGATATTATTCCCGCAAAGAAGCTAGCGCCCGCTGAAAAAACAAGCAACAGACGTGATACGTCTATTGGTTTTTCCTCAATTTTTCTCTTGAGAAATATGTATGATGCTGAAGAAATAAGAACCAGTGCAAACAAAATTTTGAAAATGTCTGGAGATATCTCAGAAGATATGAATGCTCCGAGTATGGTGCCAGGAACAGCCATTAAGCCGAGCTTCCAACCTAGTGAAAGTTCTATCCGTTTTTGTTTAGCATACATAGCTGTTGAGGCGACAGAATTACTAAACACAGCAAATAGGCTGTTGCTTACCGCCAATGTGGGAGAAAATCCCATAAATGTCAATACGGGGACGATAATTATTCCACCCCCCAAGCCGATTATTGATCCTAATATCCCCGCAACAAACCCAAGCGGAATTAACCAAAGTTGTTCAAACATATTATATCGATATTATTTCCATTTTGGAATTTTCTGTTATATTGAATTTGTCGACAAACCCAGCAGTAACTTCTAACACATACTTAGCATTATCACCTGAGACACCATTTTCTCTACATGCCACAACTTCTATAGTTGTCTCGCATAATGGAATATTTTTCTCAATTGCAACTACGTTAGAATTTTCATCTAACCAAATTATATCCAAATTAAATTGCATACCCAACATCCACATAGAACGTGTTCCGGATCCATCAAAGACGAATAACATTCCCTCGTCATACGAAAGTTTTTCAGGGTACCACGATAATCCTCTTGTCCTTAATTCTTTTGTATCTGCAATTTGTACCTCCAAGATTTTATCATCAATCATTATTGTACCACGTGGAAACTCAACAGATTCAAGCTTGAGGTCCGTTGGAAGAGTAAGCATTCCTGCTACTCCAATAATAACTGCAGCCACTACAATAGGAATTAAAACTCCGGTTCTTGTTGGCATAAATTAGATTATAATAATCCGCTTAAAAACTAAAAGAAGTATCACATCATAGAGTTTTTAAAATCATGAATGGTAGAAAACGATTCTTTGGTATGGTTACCAATATCTGATATCTTTGCACCGTTGTAAACTTTCTCAAGGTATCTACCAGCCAATATCATTGGTCCACCAACAGCACATGTAATACCTGTTGGTTCAGGAATCCAACACATAATGAATCCAATTTTTTGAATCTTTTTACCTGGTGCTGGTGCTTTGGTTAGGGCTCTTAAAGAACGCCTCGTATTTTTGTCATCCAATTTAGTAAGACCTGAATACAATTCATTACGTCTTTTGGCTGATTCTTTCATTATTTTCAATCTCTCGATATGCTTTTGTAAAGAATCCTGCATATTTGATAATGAAAGAAAATTAGATAAATGCGGATGTAAAGTTCTGTTAATCATAGGTCAAAAAACTATTACACACATGATTGCATATAGAATTTTGTTAATTAATGAAAGACACTAAATTATACTAGAATAATTTAGTTATCTGGGTTGGAAAAAAATAGTAAGAGATTAGAATCTATCAAAGCTGCTCATACAACTAAAAAAGTAGCAAGTACAACAAGAGAGGAAGATTATCTTGAAGTAATTGCAGAATTAGTAGAATTAAAGGGATATGCTACTACGTTAGATATTTCCAGATTTATGAATGTAAGTCCACCAAGTGTTACTAAAATGCTTCAAAAATTAGATGAAAAAAAATATCTTGAATATGAAAAATATCACGGTATTAATTTAACTAATATGGGCAAACAGGTTGCGGACACAATTCGCCGGAAACACAGTATATTATTGGAATTTTTTGAGATTTTGAATGTAGGTCAAGGAATTGCTAATCAAGATACGGAAGGTTTAGAACATCATTTAAACCCTAAAACAATTCGACAATTAAGAAAATACATTACATTTTTAAAATCGAACCCAAAAATCATAAAACAGTTTCATGAATTTTCGTATAAATGATAGTTTTGAGTACATTATACAAAGTACCAATAGTGAATTTTAATTAGACGGAGAAAATATGGTGATTTATTGACGTTCATAACAGATCTCGATGATTTGATCAGACATCATCATGGAGATGTAAAAAAACTAAGAGAAATTAGAGATACAATTAGACATGATAATTTCATTACTACTGAAGACAAAAATTATGTTGAACCATTAATTACAATGCACCTAAAAAACCAACCACTTGACAAGTCATTATCACGCAAGCAACCAGATACCAAAATCAAATTACAACCAAAACCCACTATCAGTAATCCAGATTTAAAAAATAATTTTGCATTTAATTTTTCATCTAATAAAAAATTAGGTATTCTTGGTGGAGTAGCTGCTGCAATAGCTATAATTGTAATTGTGGGATTCACAGCAATTAATACGCCAATTGATTCTACTGTAAGTTCAACAACAGATAACCCATTATTGGTGAATATTGATCAAACTACATACCAAAGAGCTGATATAATTTCCATTTCGGGTGATACAAACTCCTATACTAAATCAGTTGAATTATCAATAGAAAACACTAATGGTGTAAAAATATGGAAGGAAATCATCAATCCCAAAAATGATGGACAGTTTTCAACGCTCATTATAGCTGGTGGTGGTGGATGGGAAAATAATGGTGTCTACACATTAAAAGCAGTGCAAGATGATTTAGCAAGCGAAATTGACTTTAGAATTGTTGCATAAAAATTAATTCGCCAGATCTTCATCATTCCATCTTAATCTGTACTTTCCAACAGTACGCATGTATTCTATCTTACCACCCTTTTTGAATACTAGTTTATTTTCCCTGTGTGATGTATCACGAACCTCCAAAACTACATTGTCAACAATTGTCTCAAAAATAGTTGGGTTATTTGATACCAATTTCCAAGATTCAGAAGAAAAATCTAGATAATGAACTGTATGGACAAGTCCCATGATTTATGGATTCAATTCCATACCTAAAGGCTTTTGTTCAATTTAGTTTTGCAAAACTAATCAATTAGATGTAAAGATTACAATCTATGAAAGCAACTTTATCCCTTAAAATAATTCAAGAAAAAGTCAAAACTTGCAAAAAGTGTGATTTGTGCAATACAAGAAAAAATGCAGTTCCTGGAAAAGGAAATCAAAATGCAGATATTATTTTTATCGGTGAAGCACCTGGAAAAAATGAAGATCTATATGGCGAGCCGTTTATCGGTACTGCAGGAAAAAAGCTTGATGATGCATTAAAAAATGCTGGGTTGACAAGAAACAGTGTATATATCACAAATATTGTAAAATGTAGGCCACCTAAAAACAGAATTCCAAATGATGTTGAAAAATCAATGTGTAACGAGTATTTGAAAGATGAGATTGCAATTATTAATCCTAAAATAATTTGCCTTCTTGGAAATACACCGTATTACTCAATTTTAGGCGGTAAAGAAATTTCAAAGAATCATGGAAAATTTATTTCTAAAGATAGCCGTATGTATTTTGTTACATTTCATCCTGCCGCAACAATTTACAACCAAAAACTTGTAAATGTTTTCAAAAATGATATTAAAAAACTAGTAAATGAATTACAAAAAATAAAACATGTAGATTAAAATGAAAGTTTTACCAAGAAAGTTTTACATGAACGATACCAAACAAATCGCAAAAGATCTTTTAGGAAAAACTTTAGTAAGAAAAATTGGAAATCAGGTATTATCTGGAGTCATAATAGAAACTGAAGCATACAAGGGAAAAAATGATCCAGCTAGTCATGCATCAAGAAAAAAAACTGAACGAAATAAAATTATGTTTGGTGAAGTTGGACGTGCATATGTTTATTTCACATATGGTATGCATTATTGTTTTAATGTGGTTGCAAAAAAAGAAGAAGACGAATCTGGCGCTGTTCTAATACGAGCAATTCAACCACAACAAGGAATTAAACACATGGTAAAAAATAGAAAAACTGATGTTATTTCTAATTTGACAAATGGGCCTGGAAAACTAACTCAAGCAATGCAAATTACTTTAAAACAATACGACCTAGACCTAACAAAAAATTCAGCATTGTTTATTATTGACGGTAAAAAGCCAACAAAAATCACGACAAAACCTAGAGTAGGAATAAAGACTGGCATTGACAAACTATGGAATTTCAGTTATAAGATCTAATTTTGATTATTGCTATCATCATCGTCTAGTGTCCATGGAGCAATTCTGCCAAGTATTTTTTCCCAGTTTAATCGTAAAAGAAGAATTACGACGATTGTCATTGCAATACCCAACGCTATAATACCGATGTAAATAGGCAATGGGTCATCAATTCCCTGAAGTACTGGTTCCAAAAGTGACAAACCCATGTAATGTGAAATTAGTACAATTACGTAATACAAAACAAATTTTCCCGATAACGTAGCAACGAAGAACCTTTTTGGATTATACTTTGCTAATCCTAACGGAATGTAAACTAAATCATCAGGAATAGGAGTTGCAGCAGCAACAAAAGCCGCTGAACCACCATATCGCTTTACTAATTTTTGAAATGGCATCATTCGTTTTTTAGTTTTTTCAGAAATAATTTTTCTTCCACCATAACTAACGTAAAATATTATCTGCTTAGCTGCTGTGGACGTCAAAGCTGCAATTAAAACTAAAACATGAATGTCAAATTGTTCTCCCACCGCCATTGTAGCTACCAAAACAAATGAAGGAATTGGTACAAACGGTATAAGTGAACCAAAGAAACTGACGATAGTTAAACCAAGATAACCAACTTCAGGAGTAAAAGGAAACAATTCCCAAAGATCCACATGTCGATCAATATTTTGCATTATTTAACTCTAAAAAAATAATTAGTAGTCAGCAATTGCGATCAAAATATGTTTTTTTATGATCGTTCCGCATTTTAACCATGTATTCTACATGCTCACAATGTGGTAGACTGGTAACAAACTCGGAAACAAAATACTGTTCTGATGAATGTGAGGAAAAAGCAAAGTAATAAAAGATTATAATTGTAATGTCTTACTCATAAAGCCAACATAAAACATAACCACTTTCTGTCTTTATCTTTGGTGGATCAGTTTTGCACTTATCCATTGCTTCAGGGCACCTATCAAAAAATCTACATCCTGGTTTCGTAGCGGATAAATCAGGTGGGCTACCAGGAATGAATTTTAGTTTTTTTTGTTTGCGTAAGGTTGGAATTGAATTTAATAATCCTTGCGTGTACGGATGTTTAGGATTACGATATATTTCTGCAGATGTGCCAAACTCAACCATTTTTCCACCATACATTACACCAATTTTTTCTGCCACCTCAGATAATATTGCAAGATCATGTGAAATTAACATGAGAGACATGCCCTTCTTTTTCAGGTTCTTTAGTAAATTGACGATTTGTGCTTGGATGAGTACGTCTAGTGCAGTTGTAGGCTCATCAGCTATAACAAATTTTGGTTTTAACACCAATGCCATAGCAATGACAATTCTTTGTTTCATTCCACCACTAAGTTCATGCGGATATTTTTTCAAAACACTATAATCCAAATTCACAGCACTAATAGCATCACGTGTAATTTTATCCGCGTTACTACCAAAACCATGTTGTTTTAGCAGATCATCAAATTGTTGTTTGATTGTAAAAACTGGATCCAATGAATTCATGGCACCCTGAAAGATCATTGAAATTTCTTTCCAACGCAAACTTCCATCAAATTTGGAATCAGACATGTCAAGTATAGATTCACCATTAAACGTAATTTTTCCTGAAACTATGTTTCCTCCCTGAAGCATTCTGATGATCGTTAAACCCAAAGTACTCTTTCCACAAGCACTCTCACCTGCTATTCCAATTGATTCACCATCTTCCAATTGAAATTCCACATTTTCTAAGGCATGTATATTGCCATGTGAGGTTTTGTAATCAACAGATAGATCAGAAATTTCTATCTTTGGCATAATTATAGCATAACATACTTCATTTTATTTTTTCAAGAAAGGATATATTCAATGGATCATCATTTAAGATGATTTCCATGAATCTTGGTCGAACCCACCATGTTGAGGATATTAATGCCGGTATGAAAGGTCAGGAAGTTATTCTTGGAGGCTGGGTAGAAGATTTAAGAAAAATGGGCAAAATGACATTTCTTACATTACGCGATGTCACAGGTATTATTCAAATCATACTCACGAATGATGTAATGAAATCAATTGAAGATATCACCAGACAAAGCGTTGTTAGAGTAACTGGTAAAATACAGGATACAAAAGCTAGAGATTTTGAATGTGAAATTAAGGCTGATGGAATTGATGTATTAGCAAAAGCTATCCATCCTCTACCTATTGATCCTATTGGTAGGCTTGAAAGTCATATTGACAATAGATTGAACTCTAGGGCATTGGATATGCGTAACCAAAAAACAGCGTCAATCTTCAAAGTCAGGCATCACGTTTTAACGTCATTAAGAAAAACATTGTCAGAAAAGAAATTCATTGAAATTACTACGCCAAAAATTATTGGCAGTGCAAGTGAAGGAGGCGCAAATTTGTTCTCATTGGATTATTTTGGAAAACAAGCGTATCTGGCACAAAGCCCGCAGCTCTATAAGGAACAGATGACAATTGGTCTAGAAAGGGTATTTGAAATAGCGTCATTTTATCGAGCGGAAAAATCACATACTGGTAGACACTTAAGTGAATTTACTAGCGTTGACATCGAAGCCGCATTTATGGACTACACTGATGTGATGAATGTTTTAGAAGATTTAGTTCTTAATACTTTCAAGTATATTTCCGAAAACTGTAAAGAGGAACAAGAAATTTTAGGAAACAAAATCACGATGCCTAATAGCCCATTTAAGAAAATTACATACTCTGAGGCTTTAGAAGAGCTAAATAAAAAAAATGTTAAACTAGAATTTGGTGACGACCTTTTAGATTCTCACTTGAGAATAATAGGAGAAAACCATCCAGGTTTTTATTTCATAACAGACTGGCCACTCAAACTTAAGCCGTTTTACATCATGGAAAAGGAAGACAGTCCTGAACTTTCAGAGTCATTTGATTTACAATATGGTTATCTTGAATTGTCGTCTGGTGGTAGTAGACTGCATAGCCCAGAAAAGATCAAAGCAAGATTAAGCGAGCAAAATCTTGACCCTGCAAAATTTTCTGAACACCTACAGGCGTTTGATTGGGGTATGCCACCGCATGCAGGTTGGGGATTAGGATTAGAAAGACTACTGACAGTGATTCTAGGAATAGATAATGTAAGAGAAGTTATTTTGTATCCAAGAGACCCAGAAAGATTAAAGCCTTGAGATAATTTCTTTAGTAAACTCCATCGTGGTTTTATCCCCGCCTGTATCTTTTGTTTTAATGTTATTTTTTACTACATCGTATACGACATCCTCTAATTTTTGCCCAACATCAATGCATTTCTGATCATTGTGTTTATTCCCAAGCCAGTCTAACATCATTTTGATTGAAAGTATGAATGACGTAGGATTTGCAATTTGTTTTCCCGCAATATCAAATGCTGCCCCATGTACTGGCTCAAACAAGCCAAAATTATCACCAATATTTGCAGCAGGAGCCATACCCAAACCACCTATCACTTGGGCTGATTCATCAGAAAGTATATCTCCAAACAAATTGGTTGTAACAATCACATCAAATAATTGTGGTTGACGAATTAAATTCATTGCACATGCATCAACATACATCTCTTCAAATTTAATATCAGGAAAATCATTGGCAACTTTTGAGCATGTACGAGCAAATAATCCATCAGTTTTTTTCATTACATTAGATTTATGAACACATGTAACTTTCTTCATTTTCCTTTGACTAGCAATTGTAAAAGCATGATTTGCAATTCTTTTTGATGCCTTTTCAGAAATAATTCTCATTGCCACAGCTATATCGCCAATCTCAAATTCTTCGCCAGTGTACAAATCCTCTGTATTTTCTCTGACAATTACTAAATCCACATCGTCACGTAATGATGGCATGTTTGGATATGACTTTGCAGGTCTAATGTTTGCATAAAGATCTAACATGCGTCTCAAGTACACGATTACATCTTTTGCGCTTTCACCTACTGGTGCCTTTAAGCATGCATCAGAGTTTTTTATTGTTTCAAATGTTTTAGCGGGCAATGCTTCACCAGTATTTTTTAAAACAGTATCACCTGCTTCAAGTTTTTTTATTTCAAATTTAATGCCCATATTGTCATTAATTGTTTGTAAAATACTAAAGGCTGATTCAGATATCTCTGGACCTATTCCATCACCTGTAACTAATGAAATGTTATACTTGTGGCTCATTTTTCTATACCAATAATTACGCCTTTTTTTGCTTAACTAATTTTTTTAGCATAATCCTGTTCATTCCATCAATAACAGCCTGTACACTAGTTATGACAATGTCTTCACCAATGGATTTTGAAGAAACCATATTTTGCATAGCATCTTCTAGTTTAACCGTTACCTCACATAGTGCACTAGAACCACCAGAAATAGACGCTAAATTATAATCCTTAATTCTTATTTCTGAAATCGTATCCGTGATTTTCTGAATTGCGTTAAGTGATGCATCTACCGGTCCCACGCCATAATCTGTTGCCGTATGTTCATTGCCATCAATGTTTAATTTTATAAATGCGTATGGCATATTACCAATTCCAGTAGAAACTGAAAAACCTGTTAACTTCACTAGACGTTTTAGTTTAGAGTCACCCATTACTTCATTGGCAATTGACAATAACTCAACATCAGTAACATGTTTTCCTTGGTCCCCAATTGATTTCACTTTTGCAAGAATTTGTTTTACCTGATCCTTATCGGGTTGTACCCCATATTCTTCAAGCATAGCATTAATCCCATGAGCGCCTGCATGTTTGCCCACCTGAAACCATCTGTTACGCCCTACAATTTCAGGGCTAATTGGTTCATAGGTAAGTGGATTGCTCAAAACTCCATGAGTATGTATACCAGATTCATGACCAAATGCATTTTCACCTATGATTGCCTTGTTAGGTTGAACTGGCATTCCAGCTAATTTTGAAACATATTTTGATGTCTCATAAAGAAGTTTAGTTTTGATGTTAGTCTCCCAAGATTGATCAAATCTCAAGCATTGTAATGCCATCACAAGTTCTTCGAGAGATGCATTACCTGCGCGTTCACCAATACCATTTATTGTTACATGTGCACACTGCGCGCCAGCCTGTATTCCAGATATAGCATTAGCTACCGCAAGTCCAAAATCATTATGACAATGCATACTAATTGGTAATTTAGTTGCCTCAATCGCATCCTTTGTGATTTCAGCAATATATTGTGGTGTTGAATATCCAACGGTATCAGGTATATCTATTCTATCGGCTCCAGCTTTTGTAACAGCTGTAAATATTTTTTTTAAGAAATCACGATCTGTGCGTGTTGCATCCTCAGCTGAGAATTCAACCTGTAAACCTCGTGATTTTGCATATTCAACTGATTCTACAGCCTTTTCAAGCGCTTGATCCTGTGAAAGATGTAATTTGTATTGAAGGTGAATATCTGAAGTTGCAATAAACGTGTGAACGTACTTTAGACCACAATCAATTACTGCATCAATATCTCGTTGATTTGTTCTAGCAAGACCACATAACTCAGCAGATAGATTTGCCTGTGTGATCATCTTAATGGCATTTTGTTCTCCTTCTGAGATAACAGGGAATCCTGTCTCTATAGCATCAACACCCAACTCATCTAATTTTTTTGCAATGTTTAACTTGTTTTCAGGTGATAAAGCAACGCCAGGTGACTGTTCTCCGTCCCTCAATGTTGTATCAAAAATTCTAACTTTCATTTCATATCATCTATAATGCAGTTACCCCAGTTCTGGCAGAATCTAAAATATCAAATGATTTTATTGATTCTTCAAATGATTTAATTTCATCGGGTGAAGATGTTAACTCAACTATCAACGAATTTTCCTGCTCATTGTGGATTTTTGCACCAAATGTATTCGCCAACTTGTTAATCTCTGCACTGTCTGATGCATCACTTAACTTAACCTTAAACAATGCCAATTCTTTATACACACTCTCTTTCTCATCTAGTCTTTTGACTTCTATTGTATCAATCATTTTATCAAGTTGTTTAACAATTTGAGCAATTTGTTTTTCAGTACCAACAGTTGTTATTACCATCTTTGAAAATTCAGGGTTTTCCATTACGCCCACTGATATGCTATCTATATTGAAATTTCTAGCTCTAAACAAGTGAGTGACCTTGAATAAGATTCCTGGTTTGTTTTCAACCCGAATTGATAATATTGCCCACATAACACTCACTATGATGGTAAGATCATATCCTTTAATGAAGTTCCAGGTGCAACAAATGGTAATACATCCTCTTCTGGATCAATTGGTATATCAATTACTGTAGCTACGTCACTGTTAAGACCAACCTTAATCGCTTTGCCTAACTCATCAAGTGATTGAGCTCTTATACCTTGTGCACCGTACGATTCTGCTAATTTAACGTAATCTGGACATTTTTTTAGATCAATTCCAATCATTCGTCTATCATAAAATGTTCTTTGCCATTGTGCAACCATTCCCAATGAAAAATTGTTAATCAAGAATACTATAACCGGAATATCCTCTAAAACAGAAGTTGCAAGTGAATTTTCTGTCATGTTGAAACTCCCATCACCAGCAATGTCTACTACTGCTACATCTGGTCGTGCAACTTTTGCGCCAATTGCCGCAGGAAATCCCCACCCCATTGTTCCAAGACCAGTAGAACTAAAGAATGTGCCAGGATGTATTGCGTCAAAGAATAATGACGCCCACATTTGATGCTGACCAACTTCAGTTGTTACAATTGATTCCTTAGGAAGTACCTCTCGTAATTTCCTTAAAATTTTAGCCGCTGACATTTCGCCAGGATGTAATTTTAGATTTTCACGCCAATAGTCCTTAACCTCATTAACATGTTTTAACCAGTTATTTCCATCAGATTTTTTTAATACTTTTTTCGCAAGAAGTTTAAGCATAACTCTTAATGATGCTTTAACATCACCAACAACCGCAACTTGTGCTGTTTGATTCTTTCCAATTTCTGCAGGATCTACATCCATATGAATAATTTTCAAATTTCTTTCAAACTCCTCAAATGTTCCAACAGAACGATCCGAAAACCTTGTTCCTATAGCTAAAACACAGTCTACTTCAGTCATAATCTTATTTGCTTCAGCATGGCCATGCATTCCAATTGGACCAAGTGAAAGTGGATGGTTCTCTGGGAAAGACCCCTTACCCTTGAATGTTGTAACAACTGGAATCATTAACATTTCAGCAATTGATTGAAGTTCCGCAAATGCAGATGAAATTATTGTTCCACCGCCAGCTAAAATTATTGGTTTTTCTGAAGAAAGAAGCAAGTCTGTAGCTCTTTCAATATTGGTTATGTCTACATCAGTCCATGGATGATAGCCAGGCATTCTGACTTCGTCAGGAAAAGTAACTTTTGCCTCATTTTGCTGAACATCTTTTGGTATATCAAGTAATACAGGACCGGGTCTACCAGTTTCTGCAATGTAAAATCCTTTTTTTACAACTTCAGGAATCTCTTCAACTGTTCTTGGTTGGAATGCATATTTTACAGATGGGTTCGACATTCCGATTATATCACTCTCTTGAAATGCGTCACGGCCAATCATGTTTACTGGAACTTGACCAGTAACTGCTACCATTGGTGCAGAATCTGCCTGTGCTGTTGCAATTCCAGTTAACAAATTTGTTGCCCCAGGACCTGATGTTGCAAAACAAACACCCGGTTTTCTACTAACTCTACCAAAACCATCAGCCATATGTGCAGCGGATTGTTCATGTCTAACTAGTATATGACGAATATTACTTTTGAAAAGCTCATCATACATTGGTAAGTTCGCACCTCCCGGTAACCCGAAGACTTCCTTAACGCCTTCTTTTTCCAACGCCTTCATAAGCGCTTTTCCACCGTTCATAATTTCCATTTTATCATTCATGACCTAAACCATAATTTTAATTGTATTAAAAACTGGCTGCAGATTTACAGCTTCAGATTAACTAGCAACAGGATACTTACAATGCTAGTCTTACTGATTTTATTCATACAGCAACGTATGCAAATCATCCTGAATTAATTAATGTATTGTTGACAAATATGTTCCATTAACTATCAAAAAGTTACTGAAAACTCGTTTTTAATTATCTGCTCTTACGTGCAAGTTTGTTTTGTCTTTCCAAGTTTAACATTCTCTGCCTTTTTCTGCTAATTTTTTTGGATCTTGCTCCTACCTTGGTTTCTACTCTTTTTGTTGCCACAAAACATCCAAAGATATGACCTCATCTTAAGAATTGTGGATATTCAGGAATAAACCAATAGTCATTAACTCAACAAAAATGTACAACTGTTTAATGTTTCCTGAACACATGATCAGAACGGACTGCTTGAATTTCTATTAACACTTAAACTGACTAATGAGTAAGAAAACCTGATTTTGGCAGATCAAAGTGAAATTGTTGAGGTAATACAAACTTTTTTTGAAACGGGCAAAACAAAGGATTTCTCAGTATTAGGAAACATTCAACTTAATTCACCAGAATTTTCTAGTTTTAGTGATGTTCCACCATATGGTTTGAAGGGTTATTCTGAATCAATTGCTCTTGAGGAATTAAAATTCTCAAGCATTTCTGATTATGATTATGAAATAAAAAATGTTAAAATCAGTATTTTTGGAAGTATAGGAATTATCACGTTTGAATTGACTCAAAAAGGCATGCTAGTAGACAATAAGGCTTTCACTGGTCAGCATATTACAATTAATGGTAGGGCAACATTTGTTTTAATTAAGAAAGATACTTGGAAAATTTTGCATTACCATCTTGATAAAATTTCCAACTAATTTTTTGTGTGCTATTTTTCTGCTTTAGGTAATTTCGGTTTAGGTTGGCAAAACTTTTTGTATAGTTCATCGGCTTCGTCAACATTTGCATTTCCATGTATAATAGCACGAACTGCACGGATCATGGGTACAGGGTTTTCAGATTGCCAAATATTTCGTCCCATATCGACTCCTGCTGCACCATGTTCAATTGAATTGTATGATAATTCAAGAGCGTCACGCTCTGCGATTTTTTTACCACCAGCCACAATGATTGGCACAGGACAAGATTCTGTCACTTCATCAAAACCTTCACAATAGTATGTCTTGACAATATGTGCGCCTTGCTCAGCTGCAATTCTGCATGCTAAAGATAAATAACGCGCATCCTTTTGTCCAATTTCTTTTCCCACTGCTGTAACAGCAAGAACCGGAATACCGTACTCCTCTGCTTCATTAACTAATCTGCCAAGATTAACAATTGTCTGATGCTCATATTTTGAACCTACAAATACAGACATAGCTAAGGCAGAGGCATTAAGTCTAATGGCATCTTTAATACTTACAGTGATTTGTTCATTTGACAAATCCTCTCCAATGATACTAGAACCACCAGACACTCTTAGTACAATTGGTACAGAAGATTTTGGATCAACAGATGTTCTTTGGACACCTCTAGTAAGCATTATTGAATCACAGTATTTGAGTATGGGCGCAATTGTTTTTTTAGGAATCTCTAATTTTTCAGTAGGACCTAAGAAATATCCATGATCAACAGCAAGCATTAATGCACGATTATCATTTGGTTTAATGATATGAGATATTCGATTTTGTAATCCCCAATCCATTTTACTTCGATTTCACAAAAAACAATTTGCCTTCTTAAGCCTTTCTCAATTACTTATGATTATTTTCATAGCATTATCACCTGATTTGGCATGTACAAAGGCCTGCTGACACTCTTGCAAATTGTATTTATGAGTAATCAGCTGTGACACCTTGATTTGTTTATTTGATATTAAATCAAGTGCATGTATAGTATCAACATCAGATGCTGCATAAGAATTAACGATTGTAATGCCTTTTGAGTATATTTCACTCATGTCAAGATCAACATTTGCTCCTTTGCTTGGCACACCAAACATAACAATGGTGCCTCCCTTTCTAACAAAATGAACAGCATCTTTTAATGCGTTCAAACTACTAGTAGATACTATAACAACATCAACACCTTGATTTGCAGTTTCAGATTTTATTTGTTCCAAAGCGTTAGTATTTCCAGAATTAATTGTTACAGTTTCAAATTTTTTTGCAAAATTTAATCTGAAATCATTCAAATCTAAACAAAATACTTTTCCAAAACCATATAATTTTGCAAGCAATACATGCATTATTCCAGTAGGACCAACTCCAAGGATAGCAACGCTGTCATTCTTATGATGTTTAAATTTGTTCCAAGCTCTAATGCAACATGCAAGTGGTTCAATCATTGCAGCTTCTTCAAAAGACACGCTATCGGGGATATTTAACACTCCACCATGATTTACATTCCATTCTGGGACAACGTATTCATCTGCAAGTCCACAAGGTTCAAGATTTGATTCGTAATATCTTTTGCACATTGTTTCATTTCCATGGCTACATTCATGGCAATCATCTGAATAACATGCAACGTGATGATGTGTAAACACACGATCACCAACACTGAAGTTTGAAATTTCTGAACCCACTTGTGTTATTATCCCTGCAGGTTCATGTCCAAGTCTCATAGATGGCTGTCCATATTTTCCAAATACTTTTTCTACGTCAGAACCACAAATTCCACAAGCACGCATTTTAACAAGCATATCACCCGGACCCACTGGTGGTTTTTCTATATTTTTAATTTCAATATTAGAATTATTTTTTATCATTGCTGCCTTCATGGACATATTTCACCAATAATTCTATGTAAAGTATGGTATTTGTATACTAGAAAATCTATCTAGTTAGATTCAAAAGATAGTATGTTTCTACATCAATATGGCGGAAGCATCAATATGGCCTTACGGTTTAGGAATTGCTGTGGTCATAACATTAGCTGTTATCATTCCACTTCTTCGCAAAAGGAGAAAATCTGGATCTAATTAACAATGCTTGATACAAACACAGAATCTATTGGCATGATATTACTAGTAGCATGTCTAGTTGGTGTAATAGCGTCTGTGGTAGGGATAAGAATGTACATACTTTTCAAGAAATAGCCTATATCAAAACTCGCAAACAACTTTAAGGAATTACAAATCAAGCAAAATGTAGAAAATGGTAGGAATTGGTACATTTATCATGCTTGGAATAGTTGTAGGTTCCATTTGTGTTTCAATGTATTTATTTTTGGATAATCAACTTGTTGATATAACCGAGGAATCGGGCGACTCGATAACAGTAAACAATGTGGAATTTAATATAAGCCATATTGGAAACTATGAAACCCTAGAAAAAACGAAAGAGTATAAGGAATTAGAAAAAACGCAGACGATAAAGGGACTAACGACAAGCGAAATAGCAGAAGGGGTTTATTTCCAAATTCAAATTACCGCACATAATATTGGTACCGAAACTGTAAGGTTTAGTGGTGGACAGTTTTACCTATACGACATTAACCAAGAAAAATATGATGCGGTTTTCGTTGGATATGCTGGTTCTGATATAATAGAAGAGTTATCAATGATAGATCTTTTACCAGGCAGTTCTGTTACTGTTACAACACAATTTGATATTCCGTATGATGAAGAAATGACATACACTGTTGGAATTCTTCCAGACAGATTTGGTCTTCAAGATTCCGAAGAAAGAGGTTTCGTTTGTATAAAAAATTGTTACTGAGATAACTCATCTATCATATTATAATTCAGAAAGCAAACTACCGATAAAAGATTCATACTCATCATCTGAAAACGTAGTTACTTCTATCTGATTCTTAGACCTAGCCAGCGGAAAGAAGTCTAAATGGTAGCATTCATTGTTAAAATAATATCCGGGGCACGAACAAAAATCTAAATCTGGATCAAACCAATACTCTTTATCCATTCCCACAACTGTCCAAATCTTCCTATTACTTGGTTCAAAAAGATGCAATTTGATACGTTTTTCTGATAAGAGCGAATCAATTTTTTTGAGTTGCGAAGCCATAAGAATTTAATTAAATCGGATAATTATATTGTTAATGGCTCAAACTAAAATCATTCCAGGATATCCCGCATTGGTGATCGAAGGTGATAAAAAAAGTTTAGTTATCACGGATTTGCATTTAGGTTTTGAAAGTAATCTATCATTAAACAATGTATTCTTAGGAAAAAACAAAACTGTTGCTGAAATGACCAAGGAAATTGAAAAAATCATAAAGAAAACAAAATCTGATTCATTAGTTCTGCTCGGTGATATAAAATCTGGAATCAAATCGATAACAAAAACAGAATGGGAGACTGTGCCTATTTTTTTTGAAAGTGTTACTAAATTAATTGACACAATTCTGGTTCCAGGAAATCATGATGCAAATATTGAAAAACTGATCCCAAATGGAATAACACTTGCTAGTTCAAAGGGAATTATTATTGATGATATTCTTTTAACCCATGGGCATACAATGCCATCAGAAAATTTTTCACAAATTAACACAATTGTAATGGGTCATATTCATCCTGTTTTTTTCCAGAAAGAGTCACTCATTAATGGTGAACGAGTATGGGTATCAATCAAGTGTAAGAAGCAGAGGATATTTCATTCAAAATCAGGGGAATTAGAAGTAATAATTTTACCTTCATTTAACAGATACTTTTACGCAACACAAAAAAAATTCTATAAAAAATCAATTTCTCCCATAATAGAAAAAATGGATGTAATACAAGCAAAAATTGTAACACTTGATGGCACAATAATTGGTAATGAACAGTTACTATCTTCTGTGATCTAACTAATGTCTTTATACGATCCTAATGGTTCTTTTGAAGTTTCATTTTTTTGTAACCATTCTAAGGTTTTAACAAACGATTCCGCTAATTCAATAGTTGAAAGAACGGGAATGCCTAACTCTAATGACTTTCTTCGTATTTGATATTCATCATAGAGCATTCCTACATATTTTTCCAAAGTTGATGTGCTTGGAACGTTTATAATAAAATCAATTTTTTTTTCATATAACAAATCAGCAATATTTGGTTTCCTTTCTGGTTCGCTTATTTTATGAACAACCGTAACATCTCCAAGTTTTTCCGCAAAAAATTCCGCCGTTGTTTCAGTTGCAAAAATTTTGTAGCCTAAATTTTTTAGCAGTGCAGATGTCTGAAGTAATTTTTCCCGATTTTCCACACCTCCTATTGTAACTAATGCTGACCCAGTTTTTGGGAGATTATAACCTACTGATGTCAATCCTTTTGATAATGCGTCATAGAAACTACTTCCAAAACATGCCGCTTCACCTGTTGACTGCATTTCAACCCCTAATACAATATCTGCTCCTTCAAGCTGCATGAAAGAAAATTGTGGAACCTTTATTCCATATACACCAGTATTTGCCCACATATCCTGTGGTATGCTGGAAATCTTTTTGCCCAGAATTGCCTGTGCAGCCAAATTAATCATATTTATCTTAACAAATTTAGAAACAAATGGCATAGAACGTGACGCGCGTATATTTAGTTCTATAACATATGCTTGCTCATTTTTTACTAAAAATTGCAAGTTAAATGGTCCCTTAATGTGGAACTCTCTCGCAATTTGGTTTGTGGAATCAGTAATATTTTCAATAATCTTATTGCTTAATCTCCAAGGTGGTATACACATCATCGCGTCTCCAGAATGAACACCTGCACTGTCTATGTGTTCGACTATTGCACCAATTGCTACGTTCTCTCCATCGCAAACTCCATCCACATCAACTTCTAATGCATCAAGCATGAACTTTGTAATTACAACTGGATGATCAGGTGATACTATTGTTGCTTCGTTAACAAATTTTTTAAGTTCAGTTTGTGACCAGACTACTTTCATTGCTGCACCACTGAGTACGTATGACGGTCTTACCAATACGGGATAACCAACTTCTAATGCAAAATTCTTGGCATCAACAATATTCGTGAATGCCTGCCAAGATGGCTGTCCTATATGGAGCCTATCCAAAACTTGGCTAAACTTTGAACGGTTTTCAGCCCTATCCACATCTTCAGCGTTTGTTCCAATAAGTGTAATTCCACTGTCAGCTAATTTGGGTGTTAGATTGTTTGCTGTTTGACCACCAACAGATGTAACAATTCCATTTGGTCGTTCAAATTCTGATATATCCAAAATCCGCTCAAGTGTAAGCTCTTCAAAATAAAGTCTGTTGCATATATCATAATCAGTTGATACAGTTTCAGGGTTACAATTTACCACGACAACATTTTTTTGCCCAGCATCTTGAAGACCCCAAACCATATTCACAGTTCCCCAATCAAATTCTACACTGCTACCTATTCGGTAAGGTCCAGCACCAAGAACAATAATCCCAGTATCATTTTTCGTAATTAAGATATCATTTTCTGTTCCGCCATATGTTAGATAAAGATAGTTCGTTTCAGCTGGCCATTCCGCTGCTAATGTATCAATCTGTTTAACTACAGGTATAATACCAAGATCTTTTCTAATTTTTCTTATTTCTAATCCCTCTTTCTTAACAGCTCTGCCAATCTGATTATCGGAGAATCCAAATTTCTTTGCATCAGATAATAGTTTATGATCCAATGTTGACGATTTTAGCCGCCTCTCTACTTCAACAATATTATTAATTTTCTTTAAGAACCACGGATCAATGGCTGATAACTGATAAATTTTTTCGATCGATACGCCCTTATGAAGTGCGGCGACAACATAGTATAATATATTATCATCAGGTGTTTGAAGACGTTCCTCAATTTGTTCATCATCAAACGATTCACCATTTTGGCGGTTTAAGACAAGCCCATCCTTTCCGATGTCAAGCATCCTAATTGATTTTTGTATAACCTCTTCGAATTTTCTGCCTATTGCCATTACTTCGCCCACAGATTTCATAGTAGGTCCTAGATTTCTATTAGCAAGTTCAAATTTTGTAAAATCCCATCTTGGATGCTTACATACTATGTAATCCAATGCTGGTTCAAAACATGCGGTAGTCTTTTTCGTAATAGTGTTAACTAATTCTGGTAATGAATAACCAAGTCCTATCTTTGCAGACATGTATGCTAATGGATATCCAGTAGCCTTACTTGCTAGTGCAGAAGAACGTGAAAGTCGAGGATTAATCTCAATAGCCGCATATGTATCGGAAGACTGGTCTAATGCAAATTGAATATTGCATTCTCCTACAATTCCTACTTGTTCTGTTGCTCGTAGTGCTGCAGATCTTAACATATGGTATTCATGGTTATCTATTGTTTGAGATGGTGCAACAACTATGTTATCACCAGTATGAACCCTCATAGAAAGTACATTTTCCATGTTACAGACTATCACGTTATTTTTTGAGTAATCTTGCATAACTTCATACTCGATTTGCTTCCAATCACCAACATATTCTTCAACTAGTATTTGCCCAACAAGACTTGCCGCTAGACCACGACCAGCAATTTCATACAATTCTATCTCATTAAATGCAACACCACCACCCTTTCCTCCAAGTGTATATGCAACTCTAACTATTACGGGATACCCCAAGTCTTTTGCAACTTTTTTCGCTTCGTCAAATGTGTAAACAGTTTTACTTTTTAAAACTGGCACATTACATTTAACCATCGAGTCTTTGAACTTCTGCCTATCCTCTGCTGCCATAATTCCTGGAATTTGTGTGCCCAAAACTGAAACGCCGTATTTTTTTAAAATTCCAGATTCATCTATTTTTACACCACAATTTAGTGCAGTTTGACCACCATAGCTTAGCATGATACCATCTGGTCTTTCTTTTTCAATAATTGATTCTACATATTGCGGGGTAATTGGCAAAAGGTATACTTGATCAGCAAACCTAGTATCGGTTTGAATTGTTGCAATATTTGGATTGATTAGAATGCTCTTGAGTCCATCCTCGTGGATTGCTTTGAGGCATTGGCTTCCGGAGTAGTCGAATTGACGGTCGGTTTATCGACTTTCGCCCGCTTCTCCGATTTTAATAGCCCCACTACCTAGAACAAGAATTTTTTCTAACCTCTCATGTTTTACCAGCTTTTCCCTCCTCCATGATATTCTTCAGCTCATCAAAAACGAATTTACAATCATAAGGTCCTGGTGATGCCTCCGGATGAAATTGAACAGCAATGCATTTTTTGTTTTGATGTTTAATACCTTCCACAGTTTTATCATCAACATTAGAAAACCATAAATCAAATTCAGTGTCGCCCAAGGAATCTGGATTTATGCAATAGCCGTGGTTTTGACTAGTAACATAAACTTGATTATTGTCTAGATTTACACAGGGTTTGTTTTGTCCCCTATGTCCATATTTCAGTTTGTATGTTTGAGCACCACCTGCTGCTGCCAAAATTTGTGCACCAAGACAAATTCCTAGTGTTGGAATATTTTTTTGGATTAATGATTTAGCGGTAGAAATAGTCTCTGGGCAATTCTCAGGGTCACCTGGGCCATTACTTATCACAACTCCTTTTGGTTTATGTTTCAGAATTTCTTCAATGCTTGTATTCCACGGAACTTTCACAGTGTTGTATCCTATGTCATGAATATTTCGTATGATGGCATTTTTTGTACCAGTGTCAATGAGAACGATGTTTTCTGATTCGTTACCAAATTTCTCGACTTTTTTAGTTGAGACCAAATCCACGAATTTTTCATTGTTGTAATTTGGTGCAGATTTTAACCTATTTTTAACATCATTTTCGTCTATTTCATTATCAGAAACAGCTAGGGCACTCATCATGACTCCTGATTCCCTTAGTTTTTTAGTTAATTCTCGAGTATCAATGCCTGAAATTCCTTGAATTTTTTCCTTGTATAGCCATTCATCAAGGGTCATAGTAAGATTCCAATGACTTGCGGTTAGAGATAGTTCATGAACCACTAGACCACGAGCCTGAATTTTATCTGATTCAAAAAACTTGGGTAATCCATCCATTTCGAGTGTAGGATCAGGAACTCCATAATTTCCTATCAATGGATAAGTTAGTGTGATAATTTGACCAGAATAAGAGGGATCTGTAAGTGTTTCAGTATACCCAACCATTCCTGTATTAAATACGATTTCGCCAAAAGTTAATCCAGAGTAACCAAATCCCATTCCATCAAAAACAGAGCCATCACTTAAGATCAGTGGGATCCCCGGGTACCGAGCTCGA
>JGI24921J38492_100439_pt1 | contig 38357 bp, 39 predicted proteins | sample LinPFosmplate9_FD_38492 | JGI IMG/M metagenome (IMG submission 38492)
CAGGTCGACTCTAGAGGATCCCACATGTATAATTGTAAATTATAAGTAACCGCAGTCCACTCTCTTTCTGGAGAGATGAAAAATCCAATTATCGCTCGAAATACACTCACTACAGCAGCGATGGAAAGTACAGTCAAAATTGATGAGCTTAGGCTTGAAAATAAATTTTCTTTAAGCCATCTTGATACTCCAGCAAACTGTACTTCTGGTGGACTTTCTAGTGTTTTGTTATCTTGCATTACCTTTCCACCATCTTCATTTTTCTATTGTAATAATTAATTATTGAGGATAAGACAAGACTTACGGTTGAATAGAATGCCATCCATATTAAGAAAACAGCCACTGTTTGACCTTCTTGGTTGTATATCGTTTGCCCTACAGCAACAATCTCAGGAAATGCTACAGCTATTCCTAATGATGTATTCTTAGCTAGGTTGAGGTATTGATTTCCCATTGGCGGCAACATAATCCTGAGTGCCTGAGGTAATACTATTAACCTTAGAAGTGTGCTTCTTTTTAAACCTAATGATAATCCAGCTTCTGATTGCCCTTTTGCAACTGCCATGATTCCAGATCTTACAACTTCTGAAATAAAAACTGAAGTATAGATAATTACACCCATCCAGGTTGCAAAATAGCCCACGCTCATCACTTTTCCTACATCGGGTGAATATCTACTAAATTTTGATTGTCCAGCTTGTATTATTTCTGGATAGCTTAACGTAAATGGTTCTCCAGTAAGTTCCCAGTTAAGTCTATTTTGAACACCATCTAAAAACTGTGGTATTCCCCAATCTGCTTTAAAGAAAGGTTCATCTCCTACAAGAAAATCTGAAATTGTAATACCGAAAGGTAGGAATAAACCTATTGCAAGGATTAGAACCAGTAGGCCCGCCATGATGATTTTAAAAATGTCATCATCTGTAAGAATTCCTCTATTTTCTGCACTTCTAGTTCTCTTAATTTCTTTTGAAATATATTTATATGAATAATAAAAGCCGATAAATATTATTAGTGACTGTATTCCAATTCTGGGTAATAATTCAAAACCATCGGATAACAGTGACGCTACAAAACCTATAACTCCTACAGCTTTATAACCACCGAACCATCCTCCAACATTCCACACAATAAATGTTATAAATGCGGCTATGCCTGGATAAGCTTCTCTTCCTTCAGACTCCATTACAGAAACTCTCCATTTAAAAATTCTCCTGGCTGCAATGAAAGATAAAATAAACCAAACACCAAATAACCAGCTAGATTCCTGAGCATCCAGCCAAGGAAAAGCTATACCCTTAGCACTAATATCAAATATCATTTCTCCACGGTCATACTCTTCTGGTCTTGGGAAAGATAAAATGACAGCTTGCCAAAAAAATATCTGTACTAACAAAGGTATGTTTCTAACTGTTTCTACAAGTCCTGAAGACGATCTTTGTACGACCCAGTTTTTAGAAAGTCGTGCAACACCAATTACTGTTCCAAGTATAGTTGCTACAAAAATACCGGATATAGCAATACGTAACATATTAGCCATTCCGACTTGTAGAGCCTGTAAACCAGACTCGGGGTATGTAACAAAGCCTTCGGAAATAAGAACACCGGGAGTGGTACCAAGAAATCTCCAAGAAAACGGCAAGTTGGTTGCATTTAGGTTTTCAATTGCTTGAGATACAAAGTTACCAATTAAATTAAAAAGAAATAGCAAAAAAGCAATTTGTCCTGCCCATTTTAGGAATCGTACATCTCTCCAAAAAGCTTTGTTAAATTTCATATTTTTTTTCAGTCATCAGTATTAGAAAAGGATAGCACCCGAATAACTACATTTCTAGGTGGATTTTAAAGAATAAAAAAAAGGGGTCCTAAGACCCCTTTTTTAAAACATTTAAGTTTTTACCTTGCAGGTGGTGCGTAAATTAATCCGCCATCTGTCCAAGGTGCGTTAGCTGAACCTTCTCTATAAAGTCCGACTGGATTTAAGTTCTTTGAATAAATCTCGTCGTAGTTACCAACTTGTGCGATAACGTTATAGTAAGCATCTGCAGTTAAGCCCATGCTTGTTTGAAGTTCGCCATCATTTTTTCCTGTAAGACGTCCCATTTCTGGATTAGCCTCATAGTCAAATGAATCGATGTTTGCACGTGTTACACCATATTCATCAGCGATGAATGTAGCATATACTGTCCAGTTAACAATGTCTGCCCATTGGCTATCGTTTGAACGATAAACAGGTCCAAGAGGTTCTTTAGAGATTGGTGTAGCTGGGAAAATTGCCCAGTCATTCATCTTATCCTCTTTAGCTCTGTTACCAACAAGACCGGAACCATCTGTAGTTACAAGATCACATTCTCCAGCTTTGAATTTCTCCATAGCTTCTGGGAATGCTTCAACTGTTACAAGCTCTATAGTTGCTCCTACAAGACCTGCTCCTTCAGTAATGTTTTTCTCTGTTGTTGTTCCAGCATTTGTACAAACTCTTAAACCGTCGATATCAGCAAGAGATGATGAGCCTGAAAGTCCGTCGGAATTTCTACCCATTAACTGTTGTCCATCATAATAAGTTGTTGGTCCAAAATCGTTACCGAGATCGGTATCACGAGATTGTGTCCATGTTGTGTTCCTTATTAAGAGGTCAACTTCACCGGCTGACAATGCTGTAAATCTTTCAGCAGCTGTCAAAGCAGTGAACTCAACTTTACTGTAATCTCCGAATACTGCTGCTGCTACTGCATAACAGTAGTCTGCATCAATACCGGTTACAGAACCGTCGGCTTGAGTCTCTGAGAACGCTACAGCAGAACCTGAAACACCGCACTTGAGGAATCCTCTGTCGGTAACTGTTTCAAGAGTTGTTTTTTCAACAACTACTTCTACTGCCGCATCTTCTGTAGTATCCGTAGCGCAAGCTACAGCTACTAATGCGAGTACAAGCAGAGATACGATTGTTTTTTTATTCAATGTTTCTCCTTTTAATTAAAAGTAGACTACTTCATTGCAAAGTAATCTAATTTAAATATAGTAATAGAAATTTCTCTTAATAAGTCTAAATATTCATTTAATGTATAAATAGTTGCAATTATTTTCTAATTCGCTAAGAAATCAGTAAAGATAAATAAAAATAACCATTAAAATTCGAAGTTGTACACAAGGAGTTCAAATGGCTGCCACTGTAGTTCTCGGAGCCCAATGGGGAGATGAGGGTAAGGGTAAAGTCACAGATTTTTTTGCTTCCTCAGCCGATTATGTTGTTAGATTTCAAGGTGGCAATAACGCCGGACACACCATTGTTGTGGGGGATGAAAAACTTGCATTATCATTAACACCTTCTGGTGTACTCTACCCTGATTGTGTTCCTGTAATTGGATCTGGATGTGTTGTAGATCTTGCCTTTTTAAAAGAAGAGCTTGAAATGTTGAATTCTAAAAATGTGAGTACTAAAAAACTAGCAATTTCTCCAAATGCCCATGTGATTATGCCTTATCACAAATTACTTGATGAATTAATTGAAGAAAGTTTAGGCGAAAACAAAATTGGAACAACAAAAAAAGGTATCGGACCTTGTTACGCAGATAAAATTCAAAGAAGTGGAATCAGAATACAGGATTTACTTGACGATGAAGTTTTTGCAGAAAAAGTCAAAACAAACGTTGAGGAAAAGAATCAACTTCTAACCAAAATCTACGGACAGAATCCTATTGACCCCAATGAGATTATTAATGAATTTAAAACTTATAAAGAAATTATAAATAATCATGTAAAAGATACTTCCTTGATGATCTCGAATGCAATTAAAGAAGGTAAGAATATATTATTTGAAGGCGCACAGGGTACTTTACTTGATATTGACCATGGAACATATCCATTTGTAACGAGTTCAAATACATCTTCTGCAAATGCAGCTATTGGATCTGGTATTGGTCCGCTGAATCTAAATAAGATCGTCGGTGTTACTAAAGCTTACATTTCTCGAGTTGGGAGCGGTCCTTTTATAACAGAGCAAAAAAATGATATTGGAGATTATTTAATTGAAAAAGGTGCAGAATTTGGGGTAGTTACTGGTAGAAGAAGAAGGTGTGGGTGGCTTGATCTAATTTCCTTAAAATACTCAGTAAGAGTTAACTCTTTAACCGAACTATTCATAACAAAACTAGATGTTTTATCTGGTCTTGAAGAAATAAAGCTAGGTGTTGGATATATGAATGGAGATAAAATAATTACAGATTATCCATATCAACAAAATGTCTTTTATAATGCTGAACCAGTTTATGAGACATACGCGGGCTGGTCTGAAGATATAACTTCTGTAAGAAACTTCGATGACTTACCAGAGAATGCTAAAAAATATATAACTGCTATTGAGGACTTTATTGAAATTCCAATAACTTTTATATCTGTCGGGCCTGAAAGGAACCAAAATATAGTTATCGCTAATGATTGAAAGATACCAATACCTCGAAATTGAAAAAATTTGGAATGATCAAAATAAATTTGATACATGGAAACTTGTAGAACAGAAATACCTCGAAACCTTAGAAGAAAATAATATATCACCAAGTGGAGTATCTGAGGTCATTGGAAAAATTGAAGTTTTAAAAGATGAAGTATACGAGAGAGAGAAAATCACTAATCACGATTTAGCTTCATTTGTCGATGTACTTCAATCCAAAGTTGGTGACAATTCAAATTGGATTCATTATGGTCTTACAAGCTCAGATGTAGTTGATACAGCAAATAGCTTATTAATTAAACAATCTTTATCTATAACTATCGAATTACTAGATGAACTTTTATTACAGATTGAGGCTAAAGCGAAACAGGAGATGAACACGCCTGTAGTTGGTAGAACTCATGGCGTTTTTGCAGAGACGACCTTTTTAGGAAACATTTTCGGTAACTGGCACCAAGAAATAAAAAGAAACAAAGAACGCTTAGAGGGGTGTGTAAAAACGATTTCTGTAGGAAAACTCAGTGGACCCGTTGGCAACCATACCGTAGTAGATGAAAATATTGAGAAAATAACTCTGAATAAACTTGGACTAGAAGCTGAAATCTTCGCTAGCCAGATTGTATCAAGAGATAGATATGCAGAAATTATCACAAGTCTTGCAATTCTTGCAAGTAGTTTTGAAAGAGTTGCAACAAATATTAGGGGTTACCAGCGATCAGAAGTTTCGGAACTAAGTGAACCTTTTAAAGAGGGCCAGAAAGGTTCATCTGCTATGCCGCATAAAAAGAATCCCATATCAAGTGAAAGAATTACAGGATTGGCAAGGGTTGTACGGGGTTACGCTTTAAGCAGTATGGAAAACATAGTTCTTTGGCATGAACGAGATATTTCTAATTCCTCCGTTGAAAGGATTATCCTTCCGGATGCTTTTAATTTACTTTGTTTTATCACAAAAGATTTAGTGGCAATTTTTGAAGGTCTTCATATAAACTACAAAGCTATTGAAAAGAATCTTGGTAATGCAGTAGATAAATTAAGTAGCCAGAAAATTCTTTCAGCTTTAGTAAAAAATGATATTGATAGAGATGAAGCTTATAGATCGGTTCAAGATTTAACATTTGAAAATTTTTCAACTGAAGAGATTGTTACAAAGCTCTCAGAAAAATTCAAGATTGATTCAAATTTAATTTCAGATTTTATTGAAAAAGAAACTTCACTCTCAAATGATGAAGTGTCTTTTAATAATAAGTTCAAATAAATTGAGAAAATTTTATACAAAATATTTAGAGATAAAAGAAGAGTTAAAAGAATTAAATTTTAATCAAGAAGGTATTTTCGATTCCGTAGTAGCCCCACTCTTTTTTGTAGTAACCAATAACTTTACAACTCTCAACCAAGCAATTTTATATACGGGTATTTTGTTACTACTTTTGTTTCTATATCGTCTTCTAAGAAAGCAAAATTTAAAATTTGTATTCTATGGATTAGTTGGAACATTAGTAGCACTTCTCCTGGCAAGAGTTCAAGGAAGTGCTTCTGGTTTTTTTATTCCGGGAATCATTAGGGATATTTCAATTGCTGTTGTAGGTTTTATTTCAATAATAATTAAGAAACCATTTACTATTTATAGTTCTAAGGCAATTAGGAATTGGCCTCAGGAGTGGTACCTTCATGAACTTGTTCGTCCCGCATACACAAGGGTTGCAGTTATTTGGACTTTATACTTATTTTTGAAAGGCGGTCTCCAAATAATCTTTTTTAACTCCCCTGAAATACTTGTAACAATTAAACTTTTATCCTCAAATCAGACGACATTAATTTTGTTGGTCATTACTTATATTGTTGGACAAAATAAACTTCAGTCTCTGGGTGGTCCAAGTGTTGATGAATATATTAATGACATACCAGCCCCATGGAAAAGTCAACAAAAAGGTTTTTAGAGTAGGATTAATGTATGAATAATTTAACAGCATCAGATTTGCCTTCACTAGCATATTTAATTGGAATTCTTGTTACTTCCTACCTGTTATTGAGATCAGTAGTTTTTCCAATAATTAAACGTGGTGCAAGTAAAACAACTACATATATAGACGACCTATTTCTAGATAAAAAATTTTTAAACAGAGTTTCATATGTATTCGTTTTTGTTTTATTTAATTTTTTAGTTGCAACACCCCAATTCAATTTAGAAATATTTAATACTGAAATTTCTAAAAGAGTCTCTAGTGCACTTTTAACATTATTTGTTGGCCTTACACTTCTTGAAATGTTAAACGTGTTAAATAAAGTTTCCGAAAATATTGAATCATTAAAAAATAGGCCGATAAAGGGCTATGTTCAGATTGTTAAAATTGTTGTTAACTCATTCATATTCATAATTATTTTTGCAATAATGACCGGCCAACCAGTTAGTTATTACATAAGTGGTTTAGGTGCCCTTACAGCGGTTCTATTGTTGGTTTTCCAGGACACAATCTTATCTTTTATAGCATCCGTACAAATTGGTCAGAACAACATTATTAACAATGGAGACTGGATTGAGGTACCAGAATATGGCGCTGATGGCGATGTAATAGATATTGCCTTACATACAGTTAAAGTGCAAAACTGGGATAAAACAATCACAACAATCCCTACATCAAAAATCGTAACCACGTCTGTAAAAAACTGGCGAGGAATGTCAGAGTATGGAGGAAGAAGAATTAAAAGATCTATCTCTATAGATATATCAAGCGTTAGGTTTATGGAGCAAAAAGATATTGATAAGCTAATGAAAATCCCGACTGTAAATAAATATCTCTCTGAAAAAATAAAAGATATTGAAGAATTCAACTCTTCAGTGAATGAAGAAAAAGAAAAAAGAAAACTCACTAACCTTGGAACTTTTAGGGCATATCTTGTTAAGTATTTAAAAAATCATGATGGTCTCAATACAGAAACCATGACCTTGCTGGTAAGACAACTTTCGCCAACTGCCACAGGAGTTCCTTTGGAGTTATATACTTTTACAAATACAATTGATTGGGTTGAATACGAAGGTATACAATCTGATATATTTGATCATATATTTGCAGTACTGCCAAAGTTTGGACTTAGAGCATTTCAAGACGGCACAGTGGAGGCTGCTGCTGCAAGAGGATTACCAATAATTGATTTAGAAATATAAATTGTATCCTAGAAACTTTCATAAATTTTATAGGTAAGCTTTTCTAAATTTTCTTCAAAATATTCTTTGGCCAAAAAAGATTGATAACTCCAAAGAGAATTACTAGGTAATTTAAATAGTTTCCCCATCTTGTATAAAGTGTCAGTTTGTTTGAAGTTTTAATCTTATCATTTAGCACTGCGTCCGTGAAGAGATCTGTTGAGCTGTATATGTCTCCATCAATACCACTTATGAAAGCTGATTTTCCTGTTATTGCAGCATGAGCAATATCTCTATTATTCGATATAGCATTAGCTCTAGACATCAATATGAATTGATCTGACATACCGCTCTCTCCATAACTTGCTTGATTTGTCAAAATTACAACAACCTCTGCACCTTGAACAACACTTCTTCTTATATATCTATCAAAAGAACCCTCAAAAGAAATAACTGGAGAAATTTTAATTTCATTTTTGTTTGTCGTAAATACTTGTTGTTGTGTTCCTCTTACCATATCCCTTGGGACCAGAGAAAGTGGTGGTATCCAATCTAAGTATTTTCGAAAAGGTATATATTCTCCAAATGGTACTGGATGCTGCTTAAGATATTCTCCAGAGATTTCTCCTCTTTCATCAATAAAGATTCCGTAATTCTCAAACTCTCCCGGACTTGAAGGCCTGTCTCCACCAATCAAAAATGCAGCATCAAGTCTTTGTGCTTCTGTAGTAATCTCTTTTAAGGTTTCAGTATTTTTCTTTGGGTCATTCCCAAACCCACTCGAGCTCTCTGCCCAAAGAATGAGTCTTGCTGTTTCAGTATCTTTGAACCCCTGTTCGCTGTCTAGAGACTTGGTAAGTAGAAGATGGTTATCATAAATTCGTTGTCTTTCGTTTTCGCATTTATTTTTTGCCCCAGGACATGGTGAATTGCCCTGAATAATTGAGACTTGAATTTCTTTAACTACAGAATCAGCAGTTGAAGTTATTGAAAAAACAAGTGGAATGATTATAAAAGTGAGTAATACAGCAAGGTTCTTTAATTCATTACCTGACTTATTTCTATCACTAATGAAAAGATATAAAAACAATATCAGACTCTCTAAAAGTAGAGAGTACCCAATAGGTCCAAATGTTTTAAAAATTTGTGGAACCAAGTAAAAGAAAATGTTATCTTGATATCCAGTTAATAAAACTGTTGAGGAGTACCCCCATGGAAAACCTCCAAAAGGAAAGTAAGATCTTAATAAACCAAAACCACTTATCACTCCAATTAATGCGAATAAATTATTATCAGTTCTTGTCCCTATAAAAGAAAAAAGCTTGCTGAATAACCCGTACAATAAGCCCATAAGGATTGTTAAAGGAATCCATGCCTCATACCCAATTGATTGAATTCCAAATAAAATTACCCCATAAGCAATACTTCCAAAAATAAACCCTTTCATGAATACTTTTTCAACTTGAATTATCGAACTGTAGAAATAATAAATTGCAGGAAATATTAGATACCAGTAATCAAATGGAGGAAAGCTTAAAAAATATAGAATCCCTGCGAATAGTGCTTTGATTAACATATGTTCATATCTTAGTAATTAGTATCGATGAAATAAATTAAAATAATGCCCTATAGATCACGACTGCTCCTGAAAATATAGAAAAATAAGTTACCATATCGGCGATAAGTTTATCCGATACTCTGGAAAATAGTAGGCTTGAAAACCTTATCCCAAGTAAAACTGGTAAAACAAGGTAGAGAAATAAAACTAGGTGGTCTTGTAGTAAATTTCCAGTAAAAGCCAACAGAGAAAGGGTGATTAGTATACCTAAGGTAAATACAGCATTTAGAGATGGTCTAAATTCACTTCCCTTGGTTCCTCTGTATAAAATAGCCACAGGTGGGCCTCCAATTGCAGCAATCATCCCAAATATCCCTGAAAAAGTACCAGCAAGCAATGAGTTAATAGAGTTTCTTTTTACATTCCAACCAAAATATGAACCGAGTCCAGCACTTAATACTATTACCCCCACAGAAATCGATAATAAGTGAGGGTCTAAGGTTGTTAAGAATACCAAACCAATTGGGCCACCTATAACTCTTCCACCAATAAGAAACTTCATAGGTTTCCAGTTAACTTTAGATTTTTCTCTAATAAAGACCCTTAAAGCTAAAGGAAGGCCCAAAAGAGAAAGCAGCTGAGGAACTAAGGCAGGTTCTATTTGAACAATAATTGGTGATGCAATGACTGCGAAACCAAATCCTAGGACCCCTTGGACAGACGCAGAAATAAATAATAGAAGTGCTATAAAAATTAGTTCAAAAATTGAAAGATCGAAAGGAATGTTCAACTAAGTGCTTTTTCTATGAGATTTAGAATCTCTCCTTCTTCAGTATGTCTTTCAGTTTCAAGTTTGGAGTAAAGTAATTCTTCATTCAAATAAAATTCAAAGACGCCACCTGATCCGGGAATTAGATTTATTGAATTAACTTTTTGTCCGTATTTTTCTAAAATGTCTTCTATCGTACTAACTGCACGAGGTGTGTAGTTTCAAACTACACAAAATTCAAGTTTGATATCCATATTAGAAATACTATCATAAAAAACTTAAAAGGAGATAAATGTTTGATTATTCAGCAATAACAAAATTAGATTTAGAAAATGATATAAAAAATACTCTAAACATAGGTCTTGAACAAATTCAGAAGATTAAAAATGAAGATACACCATCTCTAGATATGTTTGATTTATTTGAGAGAACACTTTCAGATTTGTCTGGAAGAGTAGCTTTCATGGCAGATGTAAGCAAAGAAGAAGATATTAGAAATTATGGCAACGTTGCGGAATCAATTATTGAAAATTTTATTTTGGAGGTTACAACAGATAGAAAACTTTATGAAAAATTCAAATCAATCAAAACAAATACTTTAGATAAGGAGTCTATCAAATACTTTGATGAGGTTATTAGAGACTTTATTGATGCTGGACATGAATTAGATCATGATAAAAAAACACGCTTAATTGAAATAGAAAAAAAGTTAATAGATCTTGAAATTAATTTCTCTAAAAATATTGCAGCCGATAATTCTGAGGTAATACTAAATCAATCTCAATTAAAGGGTCTAAGCATTGATGAGCTGAATAATTTCAGAAAAGAAGAAGGAAACTTCATTGTGACAATGGCTTACCCTGATATAAATGCAGTTTTAGAGAATTGTGAGATTCGTGATTCAAGAAAAAAAGTGTGGAAGGCATTTAATAATAGAGCAGTATTATCAAATTCGCCTATTTTAAAAGAAGCGGTTGCTTTGAGAAATGAAAAAGCAAACCTATTTGGTTTCAACACCTGGGGAGAATATAGGCTTCAACACAGAATGGCTAAAAGTCCAAAAAATGTCGTAAAAATGTATGACAATTTAGTTCCTAAATTGCAAACGGCCGCACAAAATGAAAAAGTTGAGTTAGCAACTGACAATATTGAACCTTCAGATATAGCTCCTTGGGATATTAGGTATTTTATTACAAAAAAAAGAAATGAACAGAGTCAGGTTGATAATAATGAAATAAAAAAGTATTTCTATATCCATAATGTAAAAGAGGCCATGTTCTCAATATGTGAAGATGTTTTTGAAATCTCTATTAATCGAGAAGACTCTCGCACAGCTTGGCATAAGGATGTTGAACTTTGGTCGATCTCAGATCACAATAACAAAAAAACTGCATATTTTTATTTAGATATGTACCCAAGAGATGGAAAATATACCCATGCAGCAGTTTTTGATATTTCACCAGGTAGTGCAGATGAAATAAATCTTCCAGTTTGTTCAATGGTTGCTAACTTCCCAAATCCAAATACTGGTAATGGTCTCATGACTTTTGATGAGGTTGAAACACTTTTTCATGAATTTGGCCATGTCCTTCATAACGGAATTGGGAAGTCAAAGTTTGCTCGGTTTTTAGGGGCAAATGTTGAGTGGGATTTTGTTGAAGCACCAAGTCAAATCATGGAACACTGGGTATGGAAGAGTGAATGCTTGAGAAGATTCTCGAAACATATTGAAACTGGAGAAACACTAGCCCACGATCTTTGTGAGAGGTTGAATTCTTCAAAAAATATAGGAATCAGCTTACTAACTCTTCGTCAAGTATCATTTGGGCTAGCTGATCAACACTTACATGGAATAAATTTTGATGATTCGTTAGATCAAATTGAACAAGAGTCTCAAAAGGTAACAACAATAAATTATCCTGACGATACTAATCACCTTGGAGCTTTCGGACACTTACTTGGGGGATACGATGCGGCCTATTACGGTTACTTGTGGGCCGACATAATTGGTGATGATTTATTTAGTAGATTTGAAAATGAAGGTATCTTATCAAAAGAGGTTGGCATTGACTATAAGAATAAAATTCTCTCTGTTGGGGGTTCTAAAGATGCAGAAGAAATGGTTCAAGACTTTCTAGGAAGAGAGTGGAACGACGAGGCTTTTTTGAAACAAAAAAAATTAGGTAAATCTTGAAGAAAAGCTTGCATCCTGTGGATAAAGTTGTTACCCTTGTGAATATATTCACAAACTAAAAAGGAATAAAATGACTGACGGACTAAAAGCAAGTCAAATTAAAGGCGGAATAAGGCCTTCAAAAAGTTTTGACCAGGGCAGAGTATGTAAAGATGAATCATGTAGCACTAAATTAAGTATCTACAATAAAAGAGATCATTGTTTTAATCACGCTCCTGTTAAGTATCCTCGCGTAAGAGGCCGCATTTTACAAGAAACTGCATAATTAATTAAGAGATAGACATATCGTCTAAATCTAAAAAAAAATATATACTAAAATACTCTTATGGATATTAATTTTACTGTTCCAGAAATAACCTGTGGGCACTGTAAAGAGACTATAGAGAAAACCCTAAACACACCTGGTGTATCAAATGTAAATGTTGATGTAGACACTAAAGCTGTTTCTTTAAATATCTCTGATGGTGTTGAAATGACAGATGTAGAATCCTTACTCGACGAACAAGGCTACACTGTTGTCCAAAGTTAAGGAAACTGTAACCCTCGACCTTGAAGGAATGACCTGTGCTGCTTGTGCGGCAAGGATTGAGAGGGTTATTTCTAAAAATGAATCTATAGAGTCAGTATCTGTCAATTTTCCTTTGAAAAAAGCGGTCATAAAATATCAAAAAAACCTTAACGTTGATGCATTAATCAAGAAGATTAGCTCTATAGGTTACTCTGCCACAGTCGCTTCTAATAAAGAAGAAGTCAAAAGAAGCAATGGAAATATTTTTTGGCTTCCATTCCTATCTTTAGCTTTTTCTGCAGGTATTTCTCAGGCATTTAATGCAGGTAATTCATTAAGGGCATATGTATTAGGCTTCTTGGTTATATTTGTATTTGGAAGGCGTTTTCATATTTCAGCGGCCAAAAAGATATCACACTTTGAATTCAATATGGATACACTCATTTCGCTTGGTAGCTTAAGTTCAGTTGCAGTCTCTCTTTTGCCGTCTAGTAACAGCGATATGTTCCTTGATGCTGGAGCTTATATAATTTCATTTGTATTGTTTGGAAAGGCATTCGAAGAGATATCAATTCAAAGCTCTATAGATGTCTCTGAAGCAATAAAAAATTCAAGACCTCACAATGCTAAATTGTTAACTAGTGGAAATATTGAAGTAATGCTAGTTTCAGATCTATCAGGTGGTGATCTTATCGGTGTTTCTCCGGGTGAAATCATTCCAATTGATGGAGTCGTAACCTCTGGTTCATCATCAACTAACGAGGACTTTCTAACTGGTGAGTCGAAACCAATAAATAAAAATATTGGTGACAACGTATTAGCTGGAAGTATCAACTTAGATGGTTACTTAGAAGTTGAGGTTAAAGGTGAAGGAGCTTCGACTTATGATTTTATAGAGAAACTTATCCTAGAAGCACAATCAACTACCCCCTCTATTCAAAAAACTCTAGATAAGGTGACCCAATTTTTTGTTCCAGGAATACTCATATTAAGTATTGCCACATTAATGTATAGATATTTTATTCTGAGTACTGAATTAATAAGATCTCTTGAAATTGCAATCTCAGTTCTAGTAATTGCATGTCCATGTGCTCTAGGTTTAGCCACACCGATAGTGTTGTATAGAGCATCTACATTGGGATATAAAGATGGTTTTATCTTTAAGAATTTTGATAAATTACAAAACCTAAAAAAGATAAATAAAGTTATATTTGATAAAACAGGCACTCTTACTTCTGGTATTTTTAATATAGAAAAAATAGACCTTGGAAACTCAAGTTTAAGTGAAGACGAAGTTTTATCATATGTAGCCAGCTTGGAAATTAAATCCAATCATCCTGTTGCGAAGAGCTTACTTCTAGAGGCTGAGAAAAGAAGCTTATCTTTGTACTCTTCAAAAAATGTAAAAGAGGTTATTGGATCCGGTATTGAGGGATTAGTAAATGACCTTACGGTTTCTATCTTTAGGAAGAAAGATTTAGAGAATATTCTTGAAGTAACTATTGATGATGCACAAGCTTATATTCACCTACAAGAGGATTTGAATGTTGATGGAAAATTGATTGATAACGTAGATGATTATTATGATATTTCAATTTTATCAGGTGATGGTTCAGACAAAGTTTCAATGTTGGCAGAAAAATTAGGGATTAAAAATGCTCTAGGTAACCAAACTCCAGAAGATAAGCTTGCTTTTGTAAAAAATATACAGAAAACTGAAGGTGTCATTTTTATAGGTGATGGAGTGAATGACTCCCCTTCCTTGCAGCAGGCAGATGTTTCTATTACAACCTCGATAAGCAGCCAAATTGCTCAAGCATCTAGTGATATTGTTATTCACGATGGAGGAATCGAAAAAATTCTGAATATTAGAAAGCTTGCTTTAGCTAGCGACAAAAGAGTTCGACAAAATTTATTTTTAGCATTTATATATAACAGTCTCATGATTCCTATTGCTGTTTATGGAAACATCTCACCTAAATTAGGGGCACTAGCTATGGCTATGTCTAGTATCTCAGTAGTTTTGAATTCTTCAAGAAAACTAACTAAATAGTTTCGAGATAAATCTTCACATTGATTAACATTTTATTATGGATGATATAATTTGGCACAGAAAACCACTTTTATCTGAACCTGTAGCAGTTCTAGCTTTTGAAGGTTGGAGTGATGCGGGTAATACTGCAAGTGGATGTATTGAAAATCTCTGTAGTAGCCACGATGTTGATCCATTCGCAGAAGTCAACTCTGAAAATTTTTATAATTATCAAATGAGAAGACCCATTGTCGATGTTAAAGAGATTGGGGAAAGAAATTTTCATTGGCCCCAAACATCTTTTTATTCAATTGAAGATTACAAGTCAACAAACGACATCATATTAGTTTTTGGAGAAGAGCCTGCAATGAGATGGAAAACTTATTCAGAGCATATTGCTAACACATTGATTGAGCTTGGTGTTAAAAAAGCAGTCACGCTTGGAGCCTTCTTTGGTCAAGTCGCTCACACCCTGCCTGTACCAATTTTTGGTGTTAGTGATGATCCTACATTTAACTCAAGATATAATGTTTTACCAACTAACTATTCAGGTCCAACTGGTATAACAAGTGTGGTTGGGCATGAGTTGAGAAATAGTGGAATTGAGACTTCTGGTCTATGGGCTGCTGTTCCCCATTACCTAAGTTCTGGTAGTTACCCTAAAGGAATAAGTGCTTTATTAAATAAATCAGCTGAGATATTAAAAATAGATATCGATGATACTGGAATCCAATCTGAGGGACAACAATTTGAAACAAAAATTAAAAAAGCTATGGAGAACTCAGAAGATCTTGCTGAATATGTAGCAAAACTCGAAGATGCAGAGTTAACTCTTGAAGATACCTTTTCAGACGATTCCGATGATAGTCTTGTTCAACAAATTGAAGAGTTTTTAAATAATGAGTCTGGAGAAATCTAGACGCTTTTCTTCTTGTGTCTGTTTGACTTACGACGTTTTCTATATTTATGTTTAGACATTTTTTTACGTCTTTTCTTTATCAAAGATCCCATAAATTAAATTTTTCCTTTTTACCTAACTGCGAAATTCTAACGCATTCCTGTCATTATTTGAAAATCTTTTAAGGTTTTTTATTGCTTACCTTTTTTAATGCTCTATTTAGTGACATTTTTCCATCATTATTATTTGGAGATCTACGCATAGCCCATAAACCCCATGTAATCATTGACAGTATTTCAAAATACTCGAACTTTTCTATCTCATCAGCAGTTGAAATTCCAAGTTCGTCTAACGATTTATTTTTTAAATCTTTCTCGGTTTCAAAATTATTTTGCCAGAATAAATCAGCATAATCAAAATAGCTATCTCCCATTGATGAGTATTCCCAGTCAATAAGGAGAGTCTTATCTTTAAATACAACAAAATTTCCTGAATATAAATCTTGGTGACAAGGCTTTTCATCTAGTCCTATTTCATTTAATTTTTTAACTACTTGCAGACCAGCTTCTTTTGCTTCTTGTTCAAGGGGGTTTGACTTATCTGCAATATTTATGAAAACTTCAGTTGGTTTAAAGTTATTTTGAAAAATAATCTCAGAATTATGAAGCTTCTTAAGCTCTTGAAATGCATTGTTTCTTAAAACAAGATCTTTAAAGTCTGTATCTTTATAGGTATATATCTCGTAATATTCAGAAATCTTAATACCGTTTTCTTCATCAAAAATAATAAAAGGTAAGGTCAAGCCCTCTTCTTGAACTAGTAAAGTGTTGTGTTTTTCAGATTCTCTATTAATCACATCTGGGTTTTCACCGGGTATTCTTAGTACAAATTTTTTATTATCGACTTCAACTATAAAACTGGTATTGGTAATACCTTCTAACTCTGTTAATTTATACTTACGCGAATCACTTGTTTTAGATACATCATATCTAAGAAAAATATCAACAACTTTACTACTTTCCAACATATTCATTATCATAATATAAGTTATGAATGATCCTTTTGCACTTGATTTAACAATTAATCTACTTCTTCTTGGTTTTGGTGGAGCAATGTTTGCAGGAAGTCTATTCGCATACTTTGGAAGGAACTACAGAGAGGAAGAGTTTTATGCACCACGTACATTTTTTCTTGGAAGCATTGGGTTCTTTATAACTTTATGGACTATTGCATCTATTGTAAATAATTAATAAAATCAAAAAGTAGGTTAGTATATTCAAGGAAAAGGGGAACTATGCTTTCAGATGTTGATATAAAAAAAGCTCTAGAAGAAAAACTTATACAAATTGACCCTTTAGAAGAAAGCTATATACAACCTTCTAGTATAGATTTAAAAGTTGGTGCTGATTTCAGAGTTTTTGAAAACCATAAATATAGTCACATTGACCCTAAAGCCGAGCAGCAAGATCTTACTAGCTTAGTAACTGCTTCAGAAGCTGAGCCATTTGTTTTACACCCTGGGGAATTTGTTCTAGGTACGACTTTTGAGAAAGTATCTTTGTCCAACAAGGTTGTAGCAAGATTAGAGGGAAAATCTTCACTTGGTAGGATAGGTTTACTTATCCATTCTACGGCAGGTTTTGTAGATCCTGGATTCTCAGGTTACTTAACACTAGAGCTATCTAACGTAGCCAATTTACCAATAATGATCTACCCAGAAATGAAAATTGGACAAATATCTTTCTATTACTTAAATTCACCTTCAGAGTCAACATACGGGTCTGAAGCATATGGAAGTAAGTATCAGGGACAAGAAGGTCCAACTCCAAGCAGAAGTCACAACGACTTTAAAGAATAATGTTTCCAGGAGTTGGTACGTTAATAAACGGTGTCGGTGTACTCGTCGTTGGTCTTCTCTCAAGGTTATTTTTCAAAAAGAGTATCAAAAATTTTGAAAAAAACTTACTTCCTCTTGGATTGTTAGTTTTAGCTTTGGGTTTAAGGGAGTCCCTTAAAAGTCCTGATTATGTTCGTTTAATAAATTTTGAGGTATCTGGTTTTATATTTACCATTTTTGCTGTAATTATTGGGGCATTAATAGGAAACTATCTGCAAATTGAAAATCAAATTAAAAAATTTGGAGACTATCTCTATAACAAGTTTGAAGATTCTCAATTAGATCAAAGTAAATTTATTGATAGCTACATATCCACAACTCTGATAGTGATCACTGGTCCACTAGCAATAATTGGTCCTTTCTTTGATGTAGTTGAATCTAATTTGGAACTACTTTTAATTAAGACTGTTTTAGATTGTTTTTTAGTTATTTTTATAACTTCTAGTGGGGGTAAAGGTGCGGTCTATTCTGGGATATCAATATTGATTTATCAAGGATTCTTTACTCTTTGTGCCTTCATTCTAAATTCAAATATTGATCAAATTATCTCTGACTCAATTGCAGGTATAGGAGGAATTCTTTTAATTGGAGTTGGAATCAATTTGTTAGGCTTAAAAAAAATCCCTGTGGGGAACTACATGCTTAGTTTGTTTATTCCTTTTCTTTTAGCATTGTAAAAGTTCTTGTAGCACCTTCAACTCCTTCAAAGAGTTTTTCTAGTTTTAGAGATTCCTCTTCAAATGTTCCTACAACAAAATGTGGCTCTTGAATGTTGAACGATCTGTTTTTAAAATCGATTTCGATAGGAACATATGGAATATTCATATCTTTTGCAATATAGTAAAAACCGCTTCTAAATTGAGAAACCGCATAGGTGCCTCCCTCCGGAGTCAAAACTAAAACAAAATTTTCTAATTTAGAAAATTCTTCTATAGCGCTGGCAATATGGCCTTTGGCTTCGGTTCTATAAACTGGTATTCCCCCTAACCTAACCAACATTCTTTTCTGAAACCAACCTAATGGCCATGGTATTCCTAAACGGTCAAGGTTTTTTGAAAAAGTAATTGGACTTGGTAATCGTGTGAAAACCCACTTTGCACCAAAAAAGTTAACTTTTAAATCTAGCGCTAGAACTGTAAGTAGCCCATACCAGGCATCTCTCATCGCAGTGTGGGGTACGCCTACTAAAACCATTTTTTTGTAATTAGGTATCTCACCATTTACATCCCAATTTGAGATTTTAAGTATAAATCTTCCTGTTGGACCCAGGATTCTTCTCTTTTTTTCGATTACATTACTAGGAAGTGGATTCATTTCTGAACCAGATGCTTTGCTATTTGAACAGCATTTAGTGCTGCACCTTTTAATAAATTATCCGAAACACACCAAAAATTAATAATCTTTGAACTAGACAATCCCATTCTTAATCTTGACACTAGAACATCATATTTGTTTTCAGCATCTAAAGGTGTTGCGAGTGTTTCCGACCAATACTGTACTCCTTCAAAATTATTCAATTCTTGTATTGCTTCATCTGTGTTAATTTCATTTTCAAAGACTGCTGAACAAAAGACCCCGTGACCAGTTAGAACACCTACTCTCGCATTTGATGGCTCAACAACTAGTTCTGGTATGCCTAATATTTTTTTTGACTCATGAACAAATTTCATCTCTTCATCAGAATATCCATTGTCTAATAGGTTCCCAGCCAGAGGAATAACGTTTCTTGCTATTGGTCTTGTATAATACCCATCTTTATATTCTGCTAAAGATTTATCATCTAAAGATTCCTCTTTTCTTAAAGAACTCACAGCTTCAGAACCAGAACCAGATACAGCTTGATAGGCAACGGGCGTCATGCTGACCAAACTAAACTTATCATGTAGGGGTTTTAAAGCCATCACTAGCCCCATTGTTGTGCAGTTTGGGTTCGCAATTAACTTGGTAGTTGGCGTAATTTCATTTTGATTTATTCCATAAACGACAAGTGGTACTTCTTCGTGTAGCCGAAATGCAGAAGAATTATCAATTACATAACTTCCTTGGGATGTAAAGTTTTCGGCAAAAGTTTTAGACCTTTCCCCACCAGCAGAAAATAATGCGATGTCATATTTTTCAATATTCTCAGAATTTAATTCTTTGATTACTAAATCTTCATTGTTAACTGTAAGTTTTTCTCCTGCAGATTTACTTGAAGCAAATAAGTGGAACTCTATATCTTGAGGAAGAAGTCTTTCACACTGTTTAATAATATTTCTACCGACTAATCCAGTCGCACCTACAATTGCTATTTTCATTTAATCTATGATAAATTCATCATGTAGAACTTCAATAGCTTTTTGCATATCATTTTTTGAAATTACACATGATATTCTTATTGGGGAAGTCGAAATCATTCCTATATTTATTTCATTAGATCCTAGTGTCTTAAACATTTTTGATGCCACACCAGATTCAGATTTCATACCAGCACCAATAATTGAAACTCTTGCTATATTTTCATCTTTATCAGAACCTTCAGCCTTTAGATCTTCACTGAGATGTAGAAGTATGTCCATAACCTCGTCTTTTTGTTCCTCCGGAGCAGTAAAGCTGATATCGGTTTTTGAATCTTTAGAAACGTTTTGAACAATCATGTCGACATTTACACCTTTATCAGAAAGGAAACCAAAAACACTTCCTGCAATACCTGGTTGATCGGGAACACCAAATAGTGTAAATTTTATTTCCTTGTCGTTGTGGGTTACTCCACTAACAATTGCCTGTTCCATTACCTGTTCCTTAACTGTTGTTCCCATACCATCGCTAAAAGTTGGTCTCACGATTATAGGTACATTATACCTTCTGCCGAATTCAACTGACCTTGCCATTAAGACTCTTGCACCCGTTGAGGCCATCTCAAGCATTTCATCATAAGTTATTTCTTTTAATAGCTTTGCTTTATCAGTAATTCTTGGATCTGCAGAAAATACTCCCTCAACATCTGTATATATCTCACATTTTTCAGCTCCTAAGGAAGCTGCTAAAGCAACTGCGGTTGCATCAGATCCTCCTCTACCTAAGGTTGTTATCTCTCTAGTGTCTGGGTTAAATCCCTGAAATCCAGCAACGATAACAATACTTCCTTTCTCTAGACCCTCTTTTACTCTTTCACCTGAAATTTTTTCGATTTCAGCTCTTCCGTGTCGTGAAGTTGTGATAATTCCAGCTTGAGAACCCGTTAGTGAGTAGGAATCATAACCAAGACTGTTTAAATGCATTGCGAGTAGTGACATTGTTATTCTTTCACCAGCAGAAAGTAGCATATCCATCTCACGAGGTGAAGGGGTCTCCGAAAGTTCATTAGCTAGGGCTATTAATTCATCTGTACTAGAACCCATTGCAGAAACTACTACTACAACTTGTTTACCCTCTTTTTTCGCACTAATTATTTTTTCTGCAACTATTTTAAGCGAATCGGGGTTCGCTACACTTGTTCCACCATACTTTTGAACTATTAAACTCATTGGAAACATTCTAATGAACTATTTGAAGATATAACAGACCTAGTACTCTAGTTTGTAATGAGTATTGACTTACATTTACATTCAGAGAACTCTGATGGAACAGATAGTCCAGAAAGTATCATCGAAAAAGCTATCGAGATACAGCTTGAGGCTATATCTATAACAGATCATGAATACCTTACTAATGTGCCTACAAGTGAAAATATAGAAATCATTAAAGGAGTCGAGGTCAGCGTTTCTTGGGAAAAGTTAGAAAAATCTAATCCCTATGCTGGAATACATTTACTTTTATATTTTGTTGAAGAGAAATCACCGGTAAATAATTTTTTGGAAAAAATAAGAATATTAAAAAATATTAGAAACTATGAAATTATTGAGAACTTACAAAATGAAGGTCTTGATATTAATAAATCTGAATTGAGTAACTTTAAAACACAAGTTCCGGGACGACCTCATATCGCAAGTATCCTAAAAGATAAAGGGCATGTTAGTTCAATAAATGAGGCCTTTATAAAATATCTAGGTAATGGAAAAATTGGAGATTCACGATCTCATCAACCTAATATTGAAAAAATAATTAACCTTGCTCAGGAATCAAAATGTTTAGTGTTTTTAGCTCATCCACATACATTGATGAGCAATGATAAGTATTCAAAAAAAGAAAACTGGATAAATGACTCTTTTTTTGAACTTGTTAAAGAGTTGTCTGAGTTTGGAATTAATGGTTTAGAAGCGACCTACTCTAGTTATAGCAAAAATGTTACCAATCAAATTTCTGAAGTTGCAAAAAAACTAAATCTACTTGAATGTGGTGGCTCAGATTATCATGGTGATATAAAACCAAATATTAATTTGGGATATGGATATGAAAACACTCCAATTAAAGTCCCTTATAAATTTTTAAATGACATGAAGGAAAAACATGGACAACTCTAAAAAACTCCTTGGTTCAATTTCATTAATAACAGTTTCTTATTTAATGAGTCGTATTCTAGGTTTCTTTAGAGAAATTCTTCTTGCTCAGTGGACGGGTGTTACTAGTGCTTCAGATACTTTAGATTTAGCTTTTATAATTCCTGATTTCTTATTTTATTTATCAGCAGGTGGGTATCTTGCCATTACCTTAATACCTATTCTCAGTGACCTCTCAAAAAATAAAGAATCTGAGCTTAACGATTACTTTGTCTCACTTCTTTATGGATTATCATTGATATTTATTGCGATTTCTTTTCTTTTCTTCTTATTTAGATATCAAATTGTAAGCTTATTGAATGTTGAGAATCCAGATTTATTTATAAAACTATTTACACCTATAGTTTTTAGCCAGGCTTTTTTCTTTATTGGTGCAATTTTAATGTCATTCCAATATTTTAAAAATGATTTTAAGTATGCAGCACTAGCCCCAGTTATTTACAACCTTTCAATCATTTTGTTTGGTTGGTTTTACTCGACCTCCCCTGAATCAACAGTTTATGGATTTGCTATTGGAGGCCTAGTTGGTTCAATCATTGGACATCTTTTTCTTCAAGTATTGGGCGCAAAAAATAATGGTCTTATCTTCAAAGCCTTAAGGCCAAAAATTGAACATGTTACACAGTACATAAAGATTTCTTTTCCATTAATCGTTGGGCAGTCCATTGCGGTAGTAGATGAACAGTTATTCAGATATTTTGGATCACTCTTGTCAACGGGATCAATAGCATCTTTTAGATACGCAAGAAGAGTGGCATTAATTCCTGTAGGTGTAATTGCACAGGCTGTTGGAGTGGCTAGCTATCCTACTTTATCAAAATTATTTGTAGATAATAAATTAGATGAGTTCAAGTTGCTAATAAAGAAACAGTTATCAGCTTTAGCTCTAATTAATACCGCTGTTTTAATCATTTTTTTAACAAACTCAGAAAATATTATCGAGATTATTTATCAGCGCGGATTATTTTCTGCTGAAGATACAAATAGAGTATCATCAATTTTTACGCTTGTTGCCTTTGGACTAATCCCATGGTCTCTAAATCAAATTATCACTAGAGCTTACTATGTGCAAAAAAATTACTGGTTCCCTGTTTGGGTTGGAACAATTATTACCCTTGTTACAATTCTTATTTTAAAAATACTTAGCAATCCATCAGGGGAAAGTTATGCAGTAATCATTATTTCATCACTTTGGGTAAATACTTTAATCTTGTCTTTTTTCCTTAAAATTAAAAATAATCGACTTATTGATAGAAATCTATTATTGGACTTCTTAAAAATATTTTTAGTGGGTTTAATGGGATATTTTTTAATTATCAATTTTGGGTTGTACTCTGGCGGACCATTTTTTGAGCTTATATTTGATACATTTTTTATCTTTTTACTTATATTGATGTCTCTCCTTGTCGTTAAAATGAAATATATTAATCTGAAAAGGACTCGTTAATGCAAAAATTTCCACTGAAAAAAGGTTTATCAAGTGTTGAATCTCTACACGAAGAAATTAACGAATATATTGATGTGCTAATGGGCCATATCAATCCACCAATTTCAGATGGTATAGACACATTATTTGAAGTTAGTAGTACGTACTTAGCAAGAGCTAAAGAAATAGAGATAAAACTTCTTGAAAGAGAAAGAAGTGGTTCAATTTCAACGGGTGATGATCTTAAAAAATTTAGAACCGGTGAATTAAGAAGCTTTATAGAATTGTGTAAAAGTGCTCAAAACCAGGGCTCAAGAAGAATTACAGTAGCACTTAGTGAATTGAATCTTAAAGAAACTTAAGTTAGATCCTCTACATCAAAAATTTCCTGTGCAACGCTTAAACCTTTTTCCTGAATATTTTTCTTTGTGTCCAAGCTGAGAGTAACTTTAACTATAATCTCTAAACCCATCATTTTGGCAATTATAGATTTAAGTAAATCAATAATTTCCTCAGATTTCTTTAATTCTTCAAACAAAAATTCATTTTCTTTATCAACAATTAAATTAATAACATCCTCTTCTTCAACATCTGCTCTAACTGCTGTTAAGTAGGAATACTTTCTTGGAGTTAACTCTTGTTTCATTTCTTCAAGAATTTTTGGCCAGAAAACATCAAAATTTCCAAGTGATTCTTTTTTAGGTGTCGAATTTTTTTTACTGATATTTTTTGGAATACTAGTTTCAGATAGAGTATCTTTTTTTTCTACTTGAGGAGAATTCATTTTTGTTGGCATAACTTCATTTTTTGAAAGCTTTCCTTCGAGAAGGTCTATTCTGTACCCGATAGTTTTTACATCTGATCCTAGTTCAGGCTTAATAACTTTCATTAAAAATAACTCAAGTTTGAGATGTTGTGATGTGCTGTTAGAAAGATTTTGATTTAGGTCGTCAATTAAGTCAAGAATTCTGATTAATTGTTTTGCATTTACTTTCTTATCAGCGGTTTCCAATAAATTTTTTATATTTGGAGTTAGGCTATCTAATTTTTCATCATTGGGAAGATATTTTAGGTAAAACATATTTCTGAAGAATTCTGAAATGGACTCCATTACATCGCTTGGCTGAAGTCCTTTTTTATAAGCATCCCTTATCACTGCAAGAACTGCGGCTGTGTCCTGAGTTTCAATTGAGTTGATGATTGTTTCGAATTCTTTTGTGCTGAGTTTTCCAAGTATTCCATATAAATCGTCAACAGTTGTTTTTTTTCCAAAAGTGTTATAAGTTTGCTCGAAAAGATTTATTCCATCTCTTAATGATCCATCAGAAAATGTAGCGATGATTTTTAACACATCTAACTCAAGTATCATCTTTTCTTTTTTCCCGATCTCCTGAATCGTTTTAACAATATCTTCTTCCGATATTTTCTTAAATACAATATGTGTCGTTCTGCTCTTCACAGTTTCCAGTACCCTTTCAGGTTCTGTCGTAGCCAGAATAAAGATAATATGTTCTGGGGGCTCTTCTAATGTTTTGAGAAAAGCGTTGGATGCTGCATTTGAAAGCATATGCACCTCATCTAGAATATACACTCTTTTTTGTCCAGGACTACTAGCAATAAAGTTCACACTCTCATTCATGTCTCTTATATCATCAACTTTATTGTTTGAAGCCGCATCAATTTCAGTAATGTCGAAAATTGGATCGCATCCAAGTTGAGTTGCAATAATTCTTGCTAAAGATGTCTTACCAACACCGCGGGGACCTGAAAACAAATAGGCATGTCCTAAATTATCTTTTTTAATTTGTTTAGTTATTAAAGAGACAGCTTCTTCTTGACCTACTAGTTGGCTAAGTTTCTCTGGTCTATATTTTCTGTACAGTGCTTGTTGCATATTATTAAATGGTAATAGATTTCTCTTCTATAATGCACCAAAGAATTAAACTTAGTCAAATGAGAATTGGTGTAGATTTGGATGGCGTAGTCGCAGATTTTACAAAAGGCTGGACTACTCAGTACGCTTTAGACTTTGGAAAAGAGATTCCAGAGGAAGAAATAACTGATTGGGGTCTCTCTAAACCTCTTACTCACTTTGAAAAAGACTTAGATTTTTGGAATTGGGCTATGGATATAAATGGCTCATCGATATTTAGGCATTTAGAATTGTATGAAAATTCACAGGAGACTCTAGTAGAGCTCTCAAAGATGGGTCACGAAATAGTCATCATTTCATCTAAACCATGGTGGTCTATTCATGACACTCTCATGTGGCTTGGTGAGAATAGAATTCCAACAAAGGAAGTTCATTTTATTGAAGATAAATGGACAATAGATTGTGATGCATATCTTGATGATGCTCCATATCAATTAGAAAATTTTCTTAAAAAAGTGCCAGAGAAGAAAATTATAAGATTTGAGAGGCCATATAATTCTCATTCTGAAGGAACTTACAGCATTAAAGAATGGTCTGATTTAATTCCTTTGTTAAACTCTTTTTAGTGTTTAATCTAAAAATATGAATGATTCATTTATTCTGAGAGATCGCTTGTGGAGAGAAGCGAATGAAAGAATTACTCTGTCGAGCTATGCAGCCCTATCGGAAAAATCTAAAGGAAGAACTAACCCAGAAGCTCAAGACATGTTTCGTACCGTTTATGAAAGAGACCGTGATCGCATTATACATTCAAAAGCATTTAGAAGGTTAAAACATAAAACCCAAGTATTTATCAATCCGGATGGTGATCACTTCATCACAAGGATGACTCACACTTTACAGGTCACGCAAGTTGGAAGGTCTATTGCAAAGACGATGGGGCTAAATCCAGACCTTACTGAAGCAATTTGTATGGGTCATGATGTGGGCCATTCTCCTTTTGGTCATACTGGCGAAGATGCCTTAGATGAACTTCATCCAAGTGGTTGGAGTCACTCAGAAAACTCTGTCAAAGTTCTGGATCGTATAGAAAATCTCAATCTCTCGTTTGAAACTCTCGATGGTATCCGTATACATCCATGGAAGTATGCTGATGAACCAAGCACCCAAGAGGGTATGATCTGCAGATTTGCTGACCGAATAGCCTATCTAACCCATGATGTAGAAGATGCAATTAGGGCGGGTGTTTTGAATCAAAAAGATATTCCTACCTCTTTCATTAAAGACCTGGGACCTCCAGGAAAAAATTGGATTAACAGCCTAATCTCTGGCATTTTTAAAGCTTCATCTAGTGGCAAGGTTGAAATGGATCCCGAGGTGGCACAAACTATGCAAGACCTCAGAAATTTTATGTTTGAAAAAGTCTACCTAAGAAAGGGTACTGAAGTACAAAGAGCTGAGTGTAAAAATATTGTTATAAAGCTAGTTGAATATTTTGTAAAAAATTTAGATGAACTACCAGAATCCTATAGACAGGATCAATCAGATATTGAAAATGCTATTGACTACGTTGCCGGAATGACAGACAGGTTTGCTTTGTCTGCTTACAAAAAAATTACTTAAAGTCTGGATCTCTTTTTTCAAAAAATGCAGTCACTCCTTCTTTTAAGTCATCAGATATTAAATAGGAAGTATTCCACAACCTAACATAATCAAGCGCTTGATCCGTAGTTAGGTCTTCTCCTTTATCAAGTACATTTTTTGTGCCTCCAACAATATGTCTTGAATTTGATGCAATCTCTTCAGCTAACTTAATACCTGCTTCATGAAGTTCTTCAACGCTATCATAAATAGCATTGACAAAACGTATTTTGTCTGCGTGCTGACCATCAAAATGTCGACCTGTAAATGCAAGTTCTCTTAAGTCTCCTTTTGAAATAATGCTAGGCATTCTCTGTAAAGCTCCTACGTCGGCAACTAATCCTAGTTTTGTTTCTCCGATAGAAAATTTTGTATCTTTTGTCGATAAACGAATGTCACATGCAGATATCATGCTAGTTGCCCCTCCTATGCAGAAACCATGTGCAAGGGCAATCACTGGAACTTTAGAATTTGCAATTGTTGTAAAAGAACCTTGCATGTCATCTATTAATTTCATAGTCTTTCTTCTTTCGTCTGCAGTAGATGAGAGATTTTCATTTAAGTTCATGTCACCCATGAATGTTGCAATGTCAATTCCTGCTGAAAAAGAGTCTCCTTTGCCCAGCAAAAGAATACACTTAGCTTCCTCTTTTTCATTTATTTCTTTTACTAAGTCTGGAATCCCAAACCAAACATCAAAATCCATCGCATTCTTTTTTTCTGGTCTATTAATCCATATATAAGCAACTTCATTAGTAATTTCTTTTATTAATTTCTGTTCCATGTATGTAATCTTAGTAAGATATTTCCATGGATGTATTTGAAGCACTGTATACAACTCGAGCTATGAGGCGTGTTACTGAAGAACCTATACCTGAGGAAATTTTAAAGCAAATGGTTGATGCAGCTGTTCGTGCTCCAAGTGGAGCCAATAATCAGGGTTGGAAATTTATTGTAGTCACAGATTCAAATATAAAAAATGTACTTGGAGACCTCTATAGAGAAGCTTGGGACTTTTATATCAAAGAGTATTATGAAAATAATCCAGATATGGGTGCATCAAAAGTATTAGATGAAACTAAAGCTGATCAAGTAGTAAGAATTAGTAAGTCTGCTACTTGGTTATCTGAAAATTTTCATAAAGTGCCGGCACAGTTTGTAGTTTTATCAAGAAATGATCCATCAGGATCATCAATTTACCCAGCTATTTGGAATCTTATGTTAGCTGGAAGAGCACATGGTATCGGAACTTGTCTGACTACTGTGCTTGGAATGTTTAATCAGGAAAAAACTTTCGATGCTTTAAATATCCCAACTGATAAAGGGTGGAGAATTAATGCAGTTGTTACTGCTGGCTACCCACTGGGAAAGTGGGGAGTTGCTAAAAGAGATCCTTTAGAGGATGTCACTTTTTTAAATACTTGGGGCAATAAACCAGGTTGGAATCTAGAAGAACCGCTTTTTAACTACTAAATTAAAAGTAATTAGTAAAGACACCTGTGAGCTATTATGCTCAGATTATGAAGAGATTAAATATAAATATTTTGATTTTCACTTTAGTTTTTATCACTAGCTGTAGTAATTCGAATCAAGAAAATAACATAAACTCAACAAATGAAACATCAGTAGTAGAAGTTGAAGAAGTAATCAAAGAACCTGCTAATGATATTTGGACTTCAGCTAAAAAAGGTGATATTGAATCTATCAAGCAACATATAGCTTTTGGAACAGATTTAAATTCTAAAGGTTCTAGCAGAGATGAAACGGCATTAATTATTGCAGCTTGCCAAGGACATTATGAAGTAGTTAAGTTGTTAGTAAATGAAGGTGTTGATTTAAATATCCAAAATGATGAAGGTGTTACTGCACAATTCTGTGCCGTGTTCTTTGGTCAATTAGAAATAGTTGAGATTCTAAGTGATGCAGGAGCTGATCCAAATATAATAAATAGTCTAGATTTAACCGCAATGGACCTTGTATCAGTTGAATGGGATGGCACAAGAGAGTCGGCAGTAAAATTTTATAAATTAAAATATCAAGTTAATTTTGATATAGAAGATATAAAGTCTGCACATCCATTAATAATGGAGATTTTAAATAAATAATAAAAAGACTTTCTCTTTTTAACTACTACATGCAAAACCAAGCACGCCTGGAGGGAGTCGAACCCCCAACCTTCTGATCCGTAGTCAGATGCTCTATCCAGTTAAGCTACAGGCGCATGGCGGAGAGGGAGGGATTTGAACCCTCGAGGGGACTTTCATCCCCCACTCGCTTAGCAGGCGAGCGCTTTAGACCGCTCAGCCACCTCTCCAGGCTTGCGGAGGGAGTGGGATTCGAACCCACGGTATGGAATACATACAATAGTTTTCAAGACTATCGCCTTCGTCCGCTCGGCCATCCCTCCAAAAAAGGTATAGTTCTTCTACGCGGAGGGAGAGGGATTCGAACCCTCGAAGGGGATAAACCCTTACACGCTTTCCAAGCGTGCGCACTAGGCCAGACTATGCGATCCCTCCAGTTTAAGACCTAAGTTCTTAGTTTACTTATCTCTTACTTTCAAAGAAAGAGGATAATATAACTTCAGATTCATGTGGTAATATATTTTCTCTAATCTCAACAAAGTGATTTAATCTTGGATCTTGAGGAATGTTATATAGAGAGTATGCGGCACCAGCCTTCAAGTTAGGAACACCGTATAAGAGTGTTTTTATTCTTGCATTTACAATAGCGCCGGCACACATGGCATCTGGTTCAACAGTAACGGCAATTGTTGTATCTTCTAGTCTCCAAGTTTCTAAAATTTTTGACGCTTTTTGAATTACTATAATTTCAGCATGTAAAACTGGATTCTGGTCAACTTCTCTCATATTGTGAGCTGATGCGATTAAATTATGATCTTTATCAAAGATTGCTGCTCCAATAGGTACTTCATCTAAATTGAGTGCTTTTTTAGCCTCATCAAGAGCTATCCGCATTTTATCTATATCTGATTTGTACTTCATATACCTAAACTAATTGTAGGAGGGATCGCATAGTCCGGCCTAGTGCGCGACACTCGAAATGTCGTGAGTCTATTTAGGCTCCGTGGGTTCGAATCCCACTCCCTCCGCTTTATTTTATATTTATAAAACATTGATAGCTCTAAACTTCTCTAATGATTGAATTTGGTATTTTTGCATTTGTAACTTCTATTACTCCTGGACCTAATAATTCAATGCTAATGGCTTCAGGAATAAGATTTGGAAGAAAAAAATCATTACCTCACTTTTTTGGTATTTGGCTTGGTTTTAATTTTTTATTTTTTCTTGGTGGAAATTTACTTTCGTATGTACCTGATATAGTTTTTGAATATCTTCAATATGCTGGCTACATAGTGATTTTGTACATAGCCTACAAAGTAGCAATGACCCAAACTACAGTCAAAAAAGGCAGCAAAGAAGATAAACCTTTTACTTTTATTCAGGCAGCACTTTTTCAATGGGTGAATCCAAAAGGAGTTGTGATGGCCGTTTCCGGACTTACAGCTTTTCAGTTGCCTCACTTGCAAGCAAATCTAATCTATTTACTTATAGGTGGTCCCTGTGTTCTAACTTGGCTCTACCTAGGAGAAAGACTTCAAAATTTCTTAATAGGTAACAAAAAACTTGAAAGAATCGTTTACGTGATACTCGCATTAAGCATGGTTGCTAGTTTATTTCTGGCTTAGTTTCTTGACTCCAAGTATTTTCGCCAAACTATCTGAAAACTCCACACTGCCATCTGTTTTCTGATTGTTTTCGATCAAAGCAATTAAAATTCTTCCTACAGCTAAGGCAGTACCATTGAGGGTGTGCATGGTTGTAGTATTTCCATCAATTTTTGTACGAATATTTAATCTTCTTGCCTGAAAATCAGTTGTATTTGAACAAGATGTAACTTCCCTATAACTTTGTTGACTAGGTATCCAGGCTTCAATATCATATTTTTTTGCTGCCGACGCTCCCAAATCTCCTGTACACACATCGACTACCCTATAAGGTATCTCCAGCTCTTGAAGTATTTCTTCCTCTATAGATAAAAGATATTCATGCTCATCTTTTGATTTTTCAGGATTGCAAAAAGAAAACATTTCAACTTTATCAAACTGGTGCACTCTAAAAATTCCTGTTGTATCTTTACCATAAGTACCAGCTTCCCTTCTGAAACATGTTGAAAATCCTGCGTACCTTAGTGGTAAAGTTTCTAGATCCAAAATTTCGTTGGCGTGTAACGCAGCAAGTGGTACTTCTGAGGTTCCTACAAGAAATAAATCATCTTTTGGAATTTCATATACTTGTTCTGCATCATCTGGGAAAAAACCTGTTCCAAAGAGGGCTTCCTCTCTCACTAAAACTGGTGGAACTGTAGGGGTGAATTCTTTATTTGATAATTTTTCTAAAACCCAAGAAACAAGGTTAAGTTCAATCTTCACAAGGTCACCAAAAATATATGAAAATCTAGATCCAGATACCTCAGCAGCCTTTTCTACATCAATGAGATTTAGACTTTCCCCAATCTCTAGGTGATTTTTAATATTTTCAATTTCTTTAATCTCTCCAACTTTTTTTATCTCTTTATTATCTTGATCTGTTGCACCAGTAGGTGATGTTTCATCAACTAAATTTGGGATTTTAATCCACTGTTCTAAAAATAATTTCTCTTCAGCGTCATATTTTTCATTTAAAAGTTTTACATTTTCACTCAAGACTGATGCTTTTTTTAAAAGTTCTTCTTTTTTAGTTCCCTCAGATTGAGAAATTTCTTTACCTATATTTTTTTGTTCAGATCGTGCTTTTTCTGCTTCAAATTTTATAGTTCTTTTCTTTTCATCCTGTTGAACAAGAAAGTCGATATCAATATCAAGACCTCTTCTTTCAAGATTATCTTTAAGAGCATCTAGATTATTTCTAAGAATTTGTTGGTCTAACATTAACTATTCCTCAGGGGGGATAAACCCGGATATTGTGAATAAATTATCTTCAAGCTCTTCTTCATTTTCAATCTCTTCAATCTTAATAAACCACTCATATAAAATACCTGGTTCCAGTTCAATATTATCAGTAAAGTAGCTTTTGCTTTCGAATGCTCCTACAGAACTTACCTTAGCTCTTTTTTCGTAAACCGAATCACCAAACTCATCTGTTACTAATACTAATAAAATAATATCGAATTCTTCTATGTTTCCTTCATTTGCAATCACGACTTGTAGACCTATGGGTTCATTAAGAAAAACTCGATAGTTGTCTTCTGTTACTGCAATCGGACTTGGTAGAAACTGCACTCCAGTAATTGCTACATCTCTTCTTAGGAAAAGCCCCTCCGATGAGTCTCTAGCTTTTTTAACAATTACATCAGCAAAATTAAAAGCACTGCCTTCTAAGCCCGTATATTTAACAGGATAGAAAACAGGTAAAAATAAATTGTCCTCCCTGGACCTTTGTGAAATTTTTTGAACAAACTCTTCATAAGCTTTGTCTCCAATTGATAGATCAACAATGCTTTGTGCAAGTGCTTCTTCAATTTTTAATGATTGAGGATTATCTATCAATGTAATTATTGACACCTGAAAGGTCTCAAGACCTTTAAGCCAAGAAGAAGTTGCTATATTTAGTAATTCTTTTTCAGAACTAACAAAGTCCCCTCCTATATTTTGAACTAAATTATATGCTTCTTGTGAATCCCTAACTAGACCTGACAATGTTGTCTCAAAAACATCTCTATTGATTTCATTAAAATTTAACACTTTTTCAAATTCTTTTGAAGATTCGCTATGTAGCAGAGATACAGCTGAAGCCTCTTCTAGAAAATTATTTAGATCAGCGGAGTTCCTGAAATTTTCATAATAGTTAAAACCAAAAAAGGAAAGGAAAGTTATTAACCCTACAATTACTAATGCTCTCAGTGTTTTGTTTACTTTATTCATTTTATTTTCTTCTTTATACAGTCTAAGAAAACAAATATATTTCACAACTAAGATTATTAATGAATGAACAATATTAGATTAGTTTGGTCAATTAGGACTGAATGTGGTCCAAATCGAGTTAAAAATGAAGACTCTGTTTTTCCAATTAAGTCAGGGAACGGTAATCCTCCATTTAAAGCTGCAGTATGTGATGGTTTAGGTGGTCATGTTAAAGGAGATGTAGCAAGCAAAATTGCAGTCTCGAATATGCAAGGTTCGTCAAGCGATCTTGTTGAAACTATAGCTGCTGCGAACTCAGAAATTTTAGAGTATCAAGAAAATAATAAAGAATCTATTGGCATGGGTACAACAATGACTGCTGTAACTATAGATCAAAATGGTCTCATGGGAATTGGTCATGTTGGAGATACTCGTTGCTATGTTCTTTCTGACAGAAAACTAATTCAACTAACACAAGATCATAATGTGCCAGGCTTTCAAAATATTCTAGAAAAAGCATTGGGCTCAAGTGAAAAACTTGAAATTGAATATCAGGATTTTCAATTAAAAAATGGGGATGTTGTTCTGCTTTGTAGTGACGGGCTTTACAATGAATTTAGCGATGAATATCTAAAAAAGAAATTACAGGAAGGCATTAGTGCGGACACATTGATTGGTGAGGCTTTAATACAAAAACCAAAAGATAATGTCTCTGCGGTAGTAATAAATATATTTTCAAAATGAATGTTGGACAAATAATAAAAGATCGATATAAAATTCTTGAACTCCTTGGTGAGGGTGGGATGGCCTTTGTTTATAAAGCTGAGGATAGGCAACTTAAACGGATGGTTGCAATTAAAACTCTTAAACCAAACTATGTTCAACAAGAGACATTCGTAGAAAGGTTTAAAAGAGAGGCTCAAACGGTTGCTAATCTAAATCACCCAAATATTGTTCAAATATTTGATTGGGGAATTGAGGATGAGCCATTTTTTGTAATGGAGTATATTGAAGGGAACACTCTAACTTCAATAATCGCTAAAAAGAAGACAATCAGCATTGGTGATATTTTGTTTATTGGTGCACAAGTCTCTGATGGACTACAAGCTGCCCATAATAGAGGTCTTGTACATAGAGATATTAAACCGGGTAACATCATGATTACCCCTTCTGGAAAAGTAAAAGTAACTGATTTTGGAATTGTGTCTATTCAAAATGAGGATAGTGATATTACTAAAACTGGATCTATTTTAGGAACAGCAAGTTACATTTCTCCCGAACAGGCCCAAGGAAAACCGGTTTCTGTTGAGTCTGATTTATATTCTCTAGGTACTGTTATGTATGAACTTATTGCTGGGAGGCCACCATTCGAAGGAGAAACCCCCATCGCGACTGCAACCAAACACCTTACTGAAAAACCGAAGAAATTAAGTGTCTATAGAAAAGATATACCTAAGGGTTTAGAGAATGCTGTATTAAAGCTGTTACATAAATACCCCAAAGATAGGTATAAAAATGCAGAGGATCTTAGAGCCGTCCTACTACAGCAAAGAAGACATCTACAAATGCAAGAAACTCAAGAAAATCTTGTTAACTTAACAAATCCTAAAATAAAATTTAGATTTACTCTACCAGCTCTAGTCCTGTCAATTGGGCTTGTGTTTGGAACTGTATGGGGTCTCACACAAATATTTACTGGACTTCCTGTCGATGGTGGTACTCCCACAGTAATTGAGATACCTGATCTAACAGGAAGTAGTCAGACTCAGGCTTTGAATGACCTACAATTACTTGGATTCACAGTAGGAATTGAGAATTCAGCACATCCTACAGTTCCAGCTGGGGCAGTCATAAGAACTCAACCGTTAGCAAATACTGTAACGAATCCTGATACATTGGTAACAATTATTGTCTCTGTTGGACAAGAAGCTTTTCCTATTCCGTATGTAATAGACCTTGAAACGGATAGAGCGGTGTATGTAATTGAAGAAAGTGATTTTGTTGTAGGTCAGAAACTGGAAGTAAATGATGATAATATTCCTAGAGGATTTGTGGTTTCCCAAAATCCTATTGCTGGGAAAAAAATGAGTCCTGGATCAACTGTAGATTTAGTAATATCATCTGGGCCAAGCTTAATTGAAATAAGTGATCTCTCAAGAAAATCTCCTGAGGATGCGACACAAATTTTAGAAACACTTGGTTTTGAATATGAAATATTAGAAGAATATTCTGAAGACGTTAACGAAGGACTAGTTTCTCACACCATCCCAGGGGCAGGTGAAATAGTTACTCCGGAGGAAATAATTACAATAATTGTTTCATTGGGTTTAAAAGCAGAGGTTCCAAACTTAATTGGTTATACGTACCAGGAGGCATCTAATATTCTTCAAGAAATTGGATTATTGCCTTCGGCAAGTGGTGACACCGGAGGTAGGGTTTCAGGTCAAAATCCAGAAGAAGGAAGCTTTTTAGATCCTGAAGGTTTTGTAGAATTAAGCTTTGACAACTAATATAAATTTTTTTAAAAAAGAACTCAAAAATTGGTATAAAAAAAATCGTAGATCTTTTGAATGGAGAGACTCAAGTAATCCATGGAAGATACTTCTAATTGAAACGCTTTCTCAGCAAACTCAAATAGATAGAGCAGATGAATTTTATAAAAAATTTATTAGAAAATACCCAACACCTAAGGATATGGCAAAAGACAGTAAAAAAGAGGTTTTAAAATTATGGTCAGGATTAGGTTACAACAATAGAGCTATCCGGCTTCACGAATCTTCAAAAATACTATCAAAATATAGTTTTGATGAACTATATCCAGACTTTACAATTCTTCCTGGTGTAGGACCATACACAAATTCAGCAATTCTCAGCTTTGCATATGAAAAAAAAATTATTGCAGTTGATACCAATATAAAAAGAATTATTAAAAGATTTTTCAGAACTGATAATGTTGATATTTTTCTAGAGAAAAACACTGACTTACTTTTAAAGAATTTTAATTCTAGAGACTTTAATCAAGGCTTAATGGATCTTGGATCAACGCTTTGTACTTCTCGAAATCCTAAATGTGAAATTTGTCCACTGGAGCTTTCGTGTAAAAAATATATTGTTCAAGAAATTAAAACATCAAAAAAATTTGAAGGATCCATGAGGCAAAAAAGAGGACGTGTTTTAAAAATTCTTCTATTAGAAAAAGGTGTAACTATGGCACTTCTTAGTAAAGAATTAGAGATGACCAGCAAAGTTACACAAGGGGTCGTTGAATCACTAATGAAGGATGGTTTAATTAGTATTTCTAGAAATAAAGTTATTGTAATAAACGATAATTAGGATACAATTTTCAATATGCCAGTTTCAAAAAAAAGAATTAACAACTCTCAACCAACTAAATCTAAAAAAATATCTACGCAGCTTAGTGGAGATAAAGGACCATCGCCAAGGTGGTTTGTTGTAACTATGACCTCTTTAATGGTTTTAGGTGTTCTCTTAATAGTCTTGAACTACCTAACTCTTCTTCCTGGCTCTGTATCTAGATGGTATTTATGGGGAGGCCTTGGAATGATCGGTGCTGGTTTCTTAATGACGACAGAGTATCGTTAAAAACTGGTTCTAAATTTAAAGCAAACCCTCATCTTGCAGTTCTTCAATTGTCTGTTCGAAATATAAAGTTGAGTCAAAATTGACCATTACTTTATCCAAAAAAGATTTTCCTCCATTTTGGTTAAACCAGCTGATACGAGTTCTTCTGAGTAAATAATCTGTAGGTTTAACAACACAGTAGTGATTAAGGCATAGCTGTAGATCCTTATACTTATACTGACTTTCAAGATTTAAGATACTGTCAACAAACTCTTGTTTGTTTAACTCAAAATTTTGAGAAAAGAGTTGTTCAAGACTTTCTTTTGCAATAACTCTAAAACCTGTAAGCTTACCTCCTGAAATTTGTATAAAGTTTTCATCTATATCTTTATAGAAATGTCCTCTAGAAATATTCTTAGAATTTGTACCAGAGCTGTCTATTAAAGCTCTCAAACCAGTCCAGGAAGAAATATATTTAACTTCTTCTATATTAAAGTATTTTTTTATATGCCTTATTAAATAGGCTTTGTCTTCAGAGTTTGCATACGGTCTATCTAAAGAGCCTGAAAATTCTTCTGTATCAGTTGTGCCAACGATTGTATTTCCTGTCCAGGGCAAGACAAACATGACTCTATTATCTTCAGTTTGAGGTAAAAGAACACCATTTTTACCAATCCCTAGGGGGTCTCCCTCTAAAATTAAATGTGCTCCTCCACTTAGTTTAATTTTGGAAGATTTACTCTCATATATTCCTGGTAAATTATGAACACCTGTGGCAGCAATTATCTTCTTTGACTCGACCGTATATTCTTTATTATTTATCTCGTCGATTAATGAAACTTTATACCTGTCACCAGTTCTAATAATGTCAGTTATTTTTACATAATTTAGTGCAGTTGCATTATTTATTTCTACAGCATTTCTCAACAATGTGAGTACTAATTTTGCATCTTCTGTTTGAGCATCTTGAAAAATAAAACTTTTTGTTAATTTATTTTTTTTGAGTTTAGGAAATAAACGAAATGTATCTTCTTTTGATATCAGAGTATGTCTTTGATCATTTTTGCGTTGACCTAAGAAATCATAAAGAGTTAGTCCAATTTTAAAGGCTATTGGTGCAATAAAATTTGATTGTAATATTTTTGGTAAATCTGAGAAGCCGTCGTCCTTAAAAACTGGTGCTAACAGCTTTAGAGGTTTATAAAGCTGACCCAAAACTTGTTCTAATATTTTCTGTTCTTTTAAACTCTCTCTAATTAATCCAAACTGCATCTGTGGTAAATATCTAATTCCTCCATGTAAAAGCTTTGTACTTCTACTGGAAGCACCTGAAGAAAAATCATTTTTTTCAATTAATAAAGAGTTAATACCCTGGCTTGCAGCTAATTCCAAGATAGCTGAACCAACTACCCCGCCTCCTATTACTAAAAGTTCAAATTTATTATTTTCATCTAGTGAGTGTATTTGATCATGTCTAGAAAAGTTCATTACTCTAAGGCGTGCATTTCTTCTTTACAGTGCTTGGGGGGATCGTTAGCAACAACTGATTGGAGTTTAATTGTTAATTCTGTTCCACAAATGTTACATCGAAAGTCTTGTAAGGTTTCAAGGACGTCTTCTGGATCAATTTCTGGAGGAGTACTAGCTAATGACGAAATTGAATTACTTAGGAATCTAAATACTAAGTATCCAATTAATAGTGCTATTAAATATTCCATAAATAGATTTTAGCTATGTTGTGGAGATGATGGGACTTGAACCCACGACCCCCTGCTTGCAAAGCAGGTGCTCTTCCAGCTGAGCTACATCCCCTCGCTTTTAATATTATGCCTCGGATTTCAATGTAAATGAAAAAATTTTATAAATATTTTCAATTTGTTACTAATGTAAATAAGACGTAAGGGCCTATAGCTCAGCCTGGTTAGAGCGCATCCCTGATAAGTATGAGGTCGCTAGTTCAAATCTAGCTAGGCCCACAATAAA